>Ga0209291_1000764_pt1 | contig 30342 bp, 31 predicted proteins | sample GOMGulsemesocosm_FD_184633 | JGI IMG/M metagenome (GOLD analysis project Ga0209291, IMG submission 184633) | Methane-oxidizing microbial communities from mesocosms in the Gulf of Mexico - GOM9B Gulf of Mexico (SPAdes) (version 2) | ecosystem: Environmental > Aquatic > Marine > Cold seeps...
TCCGAAGCTGATTTAAATGATTTCAGAGGTATGTTAACCAAGGTCACTGTCGAGGCCGCTTTAAATGCTGAGCTCGATCATCATTTAGGTTATCAGAAGAATGAAAAGGCTCTGGCCAGTATCAGTCGTAATGGCTACTTCAGTAAAAAAGTACAAGCGCAAGAAAGACGCTTCTAACTGGAGACACCCCGTGATCATGATGGGAGTTTCGAGCTTGAGATTGTAAAAGAGCATCAAAGCCGCTTTACCTTGATGGATGACAACAGGGATATCGTCACAGCTTCGATGAAATGTATGGTGCAGAGATCTCATCTACACTGATCTATCGAGTGACGAACTCGGTAATAGAGCGTGTTATTGAATGGCAGCCACGCCCGCTAGAGCCCGTGTATCCCATTGTTTACCTTGACTGTATCGTCATTGAGATAAGAGAAAAAAAGTTATTAACAAAGCTATATTCTTAGCGCTCGGCGCTAATCTAATAGGCCATAAAGAGCTGCTGGGCATGTGGATAGCGAAGAGCGAAGGTGCTAAATTCTGGCTGAATGTACTGACAGAACTACAGAAACGTGGCCTCACTGATTCCTTATCACCTGTATCGATGGTTTAAAGGGCTTTCCTGAAGCCATCAATACCGTGTTCCCTCAGGCTCAAATTCAGCTTTGTACCTTATAAAGACAACAAGGCTGTTACGGAAGACGTGGCCCTCATGAATTTTGAGCGCTTTGGTGAGGTATGGAACGACAAATACCAAGTATCTCGGCATCGTGGCGCAGGCTTAGAGCAACTTAAATACGCCATTTAACTATCCTCATGATATCCGCAAAGCAATCTACATCATGAATGCTATAGAGTCACTGAACAGCGTTATAGGGAAGGCGATTAAGAATCGAAAGCTCTTTCCAAATGATGATTCAGCAAAAAAGTTGTTTATCTAACCATAGAGTAAGCTTCTAAAAAGTGGACTATGCCAATTAGAAACTGGAAACCGGCCCTTAATCGCTTTATTATTGAGCTCGAAGACCGTATTGCAGAGCATACATGAATTAGGTAGTTACACAGAATCTGTTACAAGGTCTCTCTATCGACTATATTTTTCTTTTTGCGCCAGCCATTGAAATTCGCCTATACATCACCCATAAATCACTATTATACAGTTTGTTCCCGCTGAGGCCCTTATGTCCCAACCCGTTATAGATCCAACCAAGTATTCGTCTTTATTAGCACAAAAGCAAAACGCAATTACAGCACAGTTTGAGACGTTTTCTCTGCCTGATGTTGAGGTGTTTGAGTCACCGAAAAGTGCATATCGCATGAGAGCAGAGTTTCGTATTTGGCACGATAAAGACGACATTAACTATGTCATGTTTACCCCGGGTAGTAATCATGAGCATACTAAAGTGCTGGATTGCCCGATGGCGAGTGAGATTATTCAGCAGCACATGTTCGTTCTACTTGATTTGATTAGGCCTGTCGCTATGTTGCGACAAAAACTGTTTCAAATAGATTTTTTGAGTACCACGAATGGTGAGCTGTTAATTAGTCTGCTTTACCACAAAGCAATAGGCGATGAATGGGAAGTGTTGGCGGGGCAATTACAGCAAGATTTAGCAAAAGTCTCTAGTGAAGGTCAAAAGATAGAGCTAATTGGTCGGGCTAGAAAAACTAAGATTGTGCTGGGTCGTGATTACGTGATTGAAAAAATGGACATTGGCGGCACGACTATGTCCTACCAGCAAGTTGAAAACAGCTTTACGCAACCTAATGCCGTGGTTTGCCAGCATATGCTGCATTGGGCGATAGATGTGACTAACAATCGCAGTGGTGATTTGGTGGAACTCTACTGCGGCAATGGCAACTTCAGTCTCCCTTTGGCCCGAAATTTCGATAATGTGGTTGCCACTGAAATTTCTAAAAGCTCTGTTAATTCAGCACAGTACAATATCAAAGAGAACCAGATAGACAATGTTACGATACTGCGAATGTCTAGCGAAGAGTTCTCCCAGGCTTTGCAAGGTGTGCGAGAGTTTAGGCGTCTCAAGCAAAAGAACATCGACCTGTCTGTTTATCAGTTCAATACGGTATTAGTTGATCCACCGAGATCGGGTATGGATGATGAGACGATTAAGCAGGTAGCGCAATACGACGGTATTGTTTATATCTCCTGTAACCCTGCTACTTTGCAGTTAAATTTAATTTCTTTGTGTGAAACACACGAGATAAAAAGATTCGCAATTTTTGATCAGTTCCCCTATACCGATCACTTAGAAGTGGGTGTTTTTCTCGAGCGCAAATAACCCGAGTCTATAAGGTTTTATTAATGAGTGAATTAAACAAATACCAATCAGTTATAGCGAGTTACTTAGATCCATATTTAGAGACTGATCTTTTAAGTGCAGGCGTTGTTGACTTGTTAGAGATAGAGGGTGATGGCGTAAAGCTAGGCTTAATCTTTCCCTATGTAGTGAAAGGTTATAGCGAGAGTGTTCGCGATGAACTTACTGCTTTGTTAAAGGCACAGGGGGCGCGTTTTGTAAGTATTGATATTGATTTTGTGATTCAAAGTGCTGAGCAAAAAAGCCATGTTGAGAGTTTGGCGCACGTTAAAAATATTGTGGCGGTCTCATCGGGTAAAGGAGGGGTTGGTAAATCTACCACTGCTGCAAATTTGGCGCTGGCGATGGCTGAACAAGGGGCAAAAGTTGGCGTGCTTGATGCGGATATCTACGGTCCGAGTCAAGGTATGATGTTGGGCGTAAAGCCCGGCACGCATCCACAACCGTTGCCTGGCGATAAAATGTTGCCGATTAATGCCAATGGCTTGGCTACTATGTCCATAGCTTACATGGTTGACGAAACTTCACCCATGGTGTGGAGAGGTCCGATGGCCAGTGGTGCAATCGCGCAAATGGTTAATCAAACTCAGTGGGGTGAGTTGGATTATCTGTTTATCGATATGCCGCCGGGTACCGGTGATATCCATTTAACACTTTCTCAAAAAGTCCCCATTAGTGCGGCGGTAGTCGTCACTACGCCGCAAGATATTGCACTGCTTGATGCTAAGCGGGGCATTGAAATGTTCGCAAAAGTCGACATCCCTGTTTTAGGTGTGATTGAAAATATGAGTGTTCATGTTTGCTCAAACTGTGGTCATCAAGAGCACATCTTTGGTGAGGGTGGGGCGCAGTTGCTCGTCGATCAGTATCAGTGTGCTTTGTTGGGCGAGCTCCCCTTGGATATTAATATTCGCACTCAAGCTGATTCAGGGAAGCCGAGTGTTATTGCAGATAAGGAGAGTGCAATAGCAGGTACCTATCGTGACATTGCTAGGCGTGTTAGTGCACAATTGCACCTTAGTAATCAGCAGTCTGTGTCAGGGCCTTCTCTTTCGATTGTCGAAGATTAATAACACTGCTCAGCTTGGATTAAGTGGTTGATTGCTTAAGGTCGAAGTAAGAGAAAACAGGCACGTAATGATTTTGGTATGTGTCTAATTCTTCGCTTAAAGTACAATCATTATTTTGCGTTTATCGTTATAATTAATAGAGATGAATTAGGCATTGCCTGATTTATCAATGTTTTAATATATTTTTACTATGGAATTGGAAAAAACAATGGGAATTAAAGCAGATAGCTGGATTCGCCGTATGGCACAAAATCAAGAAATGATAGCGCCATTTGAAGCAGGGCAAGTGCGAAATGTGGAAGGTGAAGCTATTATCTCTTACGGTACTTCGAGTTATGGTTATGATGTACGGTGCGCCAATGAGTTTAAAATATTCACTAACATAAACTCGTCTATTGTTGATCCGAAGAATTTTGACCCAGAGAGTTTTGTTGATGTGCAATCTGATGTTTGTATCATCCCCCCTAATTCTTTTGCACTTGCGCGTACGGTTGAGTATTTCAAAATCCCTCGCGATGTTTTAACTATATGCTTAGGAAAAAGTACCTATGCGCGCTGTGGTATCATAGTCAATGTCACACCGCTGGAGCCTGAATGGGAAGGTCATGTGACGTTGGAGTTTTCAAATACGACGCCTTTACCTGCCAAAATATATGCCAATGAAGGCGTTGCGCAAATGTTGTTCTTAGGTGCAGATGAGGTGTGTGAAACGTCATACGCCGACAGATCGGGTAAGTATCAAGGACAAACAGGCGTTGTTGTCCCTAGAACTTAAGTTCTAGTTTAAATGTCTAAAGTAAGTTGGCTGGCTTAAATAATATTTTGAGTGAGTCGCTGGCTGGCCTAGGTGTCTTTTAGGGCATAGAACTTTGGTAAATCATAGTTACCGAGTTCTCCTTGATAGAGTTAGCTCTCAGTGAGAGGGTAAGAGTGATAGTGAATGCTGCAACATATGAAAGAAATTGCTGAATTTTGGCAAAAACTTCAAACAACGATTGAGCAAGTTCTCGATAGTAAAAATGAAAACCAATTCGATGCTGAGTTATTGCTAGGTGACTATCGAGATATACTGACGCGCATTGATGAAAATTTAACATTTCATTTTGAAGCGGATGAAGAGGGGCCTATCGAAATGATTTTCGGTTGTGATGGGTATCCTGAATCTATACATGCTGTATTGAGTGTCGTCGAGGCGGCTCCGAGTGTCGAAGGTATTTCTTTTAAAGCATTTAACCACCGTTACGACCCCGTACCAAATTGTATAAACGTTGCAGGCGAGATGTGCGAATTGACGGATTATTGGTTTGCATTGCAAAAAAATGAAAAGAAACTTCATCTTACGATTTATTTACCCTTTGTTCCCGAAGTGCTCGAGTCTGACCCACGTGTTGAAGGGGTAATGATATTTCTAGATGCTTTGATAGGCGAATACGAGCTAATGACCAAAATTTGGGCATTGGATTGGGCAGAATTGCCAGCAGATCCGGTAGATTACGCACTGAACCCTCTGTCACAATTGCGAGAACGTTTTGATAAGTTGAAAGGAGAAGTTGATCCTATAGGCATCACCTTCCATTAATATTATTACCCATTTTTAAATTATAAGCCTTCTAACCTATTGATTTTCGGTTAAACGTCATCGAATAATTGCCAATATTCTTTTACCGAGTGCAAAAAATCAATAGATTATACTGGATGCTAATGTTCTATTAATCGAGTTTTAGGTAGATCTATGAGTCAAATATTAACAGATATTCTCGACGAGCTTCGCGAGGCTTACGTCAAAGTGCTAGGCGATCAAAAAGGTGCCCAGCCATTGCTGTGTGCAAAAAAAATGTGTTTTTCGCAGCTGAATATCGATACAGATTTACTGGCGAATATCGTGCATCAAGATCCGACACTGTTGGCTGCTCGAGCAGGGGGGTTGATTAAAGGAGGTATTGTTGATAACAATCCTAGTGCGGCTGCGGTTATCGTCATGAATATTCATAGTGCTGCTTTAGAGGTTTTGTTAGATGCTGCAATACATTATGGCTGGTTAACCTTGAATGATGAAGGTGAAGTTCAGTTGGAAAATAGTGAGATTGAAGCGGTTGATGATATGGAGGCCGCAGAAGTCGATTACTCTCGCTCAAAAGCGGCATTGGAGAATGTTTCTGCAGGCACAGTGAGTGTGCTCAATCAGTTGTTGTTACAGGCAGAAGCTGAATACTTAGAGTTGCTTGATACCCAGATTTTAGATGCCTATTCCCTCGCCATTCAAGTGGCCGGTGGTCACAGTGTTTTTACACCAGAAGAAATAGCGCCCCTCATTGATGAAAACCCTCTCTTGCTTGCTTTAAGGGCGGATGATCTGGTGGTTGATGAGGTGTTTGAAAATGATCCTCCTGCTGGAATTATCATTGGTAGTCATATTACGCAAATGGTTATAGATCATTTATTGGAGCAGGCGACGCAAAGGGGGGCTTTAGCTTTAGATTCTCAAGGGCAATTAATACTACCTAATGATGATAGTGTTAGCCCTATTGTTCATTAGAGATGAATTAGGCGCAATCTAAATTATCAAAGGTTCTATGTCATACAGCTTGCAGAATGTTGATCGATTGTTGTTTGAATTGAATATAAAAAAGGCGCTGATTAGCGCCTTTTTATATATAGGGTGGACGGTATAACGCGTTGGCATGGCAAGGTTTTATTCCTGACAAATCCTAAGTACCTACATCCGTGTAGGCAATACCAAAGAGCGTAGAGCATTATTTTTCCGCTAAAAACCACTTTCCTAAAGCGTTAATATCATTATGGGCGAGCGTCCCTAGTTGATATTTAAGGTTGAAATTAAGTTTGATGTGATTAAGCCTTGCACTCGAAAATTGATTTTTCGCGCTAAACACCGCTTGTTCTGCCTGTAATAGATCGACGATGTTTCTGGTGCCAACATCAAAGCCTGCGCTAATGGCATCCAGTGCCGCTTCGCTTGAAATAATGCTTTGCTGGCGAGCGCTAATTGCAAGAACGTTGGTTTGAATGTCTCTTACAGTGCTGCGTGTTAACTGAGTAACTGCACGGATATTGTCTTGTTGCTCAGACTTCGCAATGTTTTGCGCAGTCATGCTTTGGCGTACTTTTGAATTTAATGAGCCACCATTATAAAGCGGCACACTTAATACAAGCGAAACTTGGTTGTTGCTATAGCTGCCATCTAAATTATGGTTTGTGCGCGTGTGAGACGCCTGTAAGTTAACAGAGGGCTTTCTGTCTGAGCTGGCAATAGCTGTATCAAAACCGGCAGACTCTATAGATGTTTTCCCTAGAGCAATGGTTAAATTATTTGCTATGGCCTGTTTGACCCAAAAGCTCGCATCTGTCGGGGTAAGCCCGTCAATAGGATAATCAGGGCTTAGAGAGTCAATTTGCGAAATGTTGTGTCCCGTTAAGCGCTGTAGGGCTTCATAGGCGTTTTGAAGTTCGGCCTCGCTGATGATAAGGTCAACTTTTGCATTGTCGTAAGAGGCCCTTGCTTCGTGAACATCGGTAATTGCAATAACGCCCACTTCAAACTGTACATTTATGCGATCTAGTCTGCGCTTGATCGCGCGCTCTTGCGCCTCGCTAGTGGTTAGGTTGCTATGTGCAATCATGGTGTCTATATAAGTTTGAGCTACACGTAGTATCAGGCTTTGCTCATTTTGCGCGTGGCTGATGCTCGCTTGGTTGTCTAAAGTTTTAACTTTCTTGTAGGCTGAGTTTAGCGCAGGCGAGTAGACAGGCTGTGATAAATTAACGGAATAGGCTTTGGAATTGTTCGAGTTAGTGTTTGATTTATCTTGCCAGTTTGCCTGTACTTGACCTGTCACAGTCGGTAATAAAGCGGCTTTTGCCTGTACAATATTCTCTTGAGCATTCAATCGTTTAGAAAAAGATTGCTGTAGAGTCGGGTCGGAGTTGAGTGCAAACTGATAGGCCTCTTGCAAAGTGGTGGCGTGAGAGGGCGTGGCACTCAATGCGATGAGTAGGCCGAAACTTATATAAGCGCCTCTGTGGTTTTTGTTGATCGTCAGTTTCATTTTGCATCCTATTTGAGTAGGTAAGCTATCACTGGAAACAGTGTAGTCTTTAATTATGAGCACATCATAGCAAAGTGAGGCTCCATACAATATCCTGTTACTGTATTAGTGCACTGTGTAGGGGAATTATTTATTAGTCGGGGCATAAACTGCGGTGAAATACAAAAAAAAGGAGCCTAAGCTCCCTTTTTTTTGTACAGGATGTGCGGTATAACACGTTGGCATGGATGCCGAAGAGCGTATGGGTTGTCACTAGCTGACGAGTGAGAAAAACTCGGCTCGTGTTGCCGGGCTGCCACGAAATGACCCAAGCAGCATTGACGTTTTCATTGTACTATTTTGTTTTTCTACACCGCGCATCTTCATACACATGTGTTCTGCCTCTATGACTACACCGACACCTTTAGCATCCGTAACTTGCATAATTGCCTCGGCAATTTCTTTAGTCATGTTTTCTTGAATCTGTAAGCGTCTTGCAAACATATCGACAATACGAGCAATTTTTGAAAGTCCGATCACTTTACCTTGAGGGATATAAGCGACATGTGCTTTACCAATAAAAGGTAGCATGTGGTGTTCGCAAAGAGAGTAGAACTCGATATCTTTGACCACCACCATTTCGCTATTATCAGATGGAAAAAGCGCATTGTTAACCACGGTCTCTAAAGACTGCTCATAACCTTGAGTCAGATATTTCATTGCTTTGGCTGCGCGAGCGGGTGTATCGAGTAAGCCTTCACGGCCTAAATCTTCTCCGATACCTTGTATAATTGTGGCAAATGCTTTTTCCATTTTAACCAGTAACTCCGAGGGATATATAAAAAGGGTAACTTACTGCAACTTAATTGCGAGGTAAAGGATATTGTGTCTTTATCTTAAAATTGGCGATCAGAGGACTGAGCAGGGCGCAAAATAGAGGCTGAAAAACTCGATACTATTAAGACTATCGTTAATAGCGATTATTTTTTACGCTTGAGTAATACATAAAGGGCACCTGTTCCGCCATCTTTAGCTTGTGCGGAACTAAAGGCTAGTACTTGTGGCAGCTGCCTTAACCAATCATTAGAGTAAGATTTAAGCAGCGGTTGTGATCCGTTCTGGCTATATGCTTTACCGTGCACAACTAAGACAGCTTGGCACTTTTGGTAAAAACTCGCGCGAATAAATTCACTCAATTGGTCGCGTGCTTCATCGATGCTCAGTCCGTGCAGATCTATGCCTTGCTCCCAAGGTATTTGGCCTTTCTGTAGCCGTTTAAGGAGCTTTAATTGAATGCCTTGGGCTGCAAATAATAAAGCTTGATCTGAATCGACAATATCAACAGATTCAGTAGAAAGCCCATCGCTTATCTTGGTTGTATCTATAGTGGCTTGTTGGCGATGGTAATCTTTATCGATACTTTTACGAACAATTTTATTCTCTTGTAAACGCACTTTTTCTTGGGGTAATGGAGTGACGTCTTTAACGGCTTCGGCAAAAGTATCAGCGGGGTTCTCGCAAGGCTCAGGTTTAGCGTCTTGTAAAGTGTGATAAAAATGAGAATCTTCAAAATCAGGCATGGGTTTCTTATCGTTAGTCTGCAGCGATAAATGATAACTTGGCTTATGGTATTTAGCAAAATCTTTATACTGAAAAGAGTGAGTCTAACGGTTATGAAAAATGCGTAATCGCCATAAATACAGGGGATTAGATGTGAATTATGAATCGTTAGCGTTACAATATTGCTTTTATTTTAGATTGTTTGAAAATTATGACTGAGCAAGAAAAAAACAGCGAAACATTAACAACGATTAGAGATTTTATTCGTTTATGTTACTCGCAAATGATGCAACACAAAGTATATTTAGGTCACGGGCATATCAATCCCGCTGATGAGGCTAGGCAGTTAGTATTGGCGGCACTATATTTACCTTGGAATACTGAGGATATGCTGGATGCAAAATTGTTAACCAGTGAGAAGCAGCGCATTTTAGCCTTTATTGAGCGAAGAGTCGCGAAAAGAGAACCATTGCCTTATATTATTAATGAAGCTTGGTTTATGCAGTTGCCGTTTTATGTTGATACCCGAGTACTAATTCCAAGGTCTCCTATTGCTCAGCTGATAGAAAATCAGTTCAGCCCATTTTTACGCCCAGGTCCAGTAGATAGAGTATTGGATTTATGCACGGGATCCGGGTGTATCGGTATCGCAGCTGCCTATGTGTTTGATACGGCATTGGTTGATATTGCAGACATTAGTACAGATGCATTAGCAGTCGCTAAGCTCAATATTGACAAACATGAAATGCAAGAACAGGTCAGTATTATTGAGAGTGATCTGTTTAGTGCCGTTACCGAAAAATACGATCTTATAGTGAGTAATCCACCCTATGTTGATCACGATGATTTAGTGCAGATGCCGGATGAATATCAACATGAACCAGCGTTGGCGCTGGGGAGCGGGGATGATGGACTAGATATCTGCAAGCAAATACTCGCCCAGGCGAATGACTACCTGAGCGATGAAGGTTTGTTGGTCGTAGAAGTGGGGAACAGTGAAGTGCACTTAATGCAGCAGTACCCCCAAGTGCCGTTTATATGGATAGACCTTGCAGAGGGTGGTAATGGTGTTTTTGCTATTAGTGCACAAGATTTAAAAGAGTATAGAGTATTATTTCAACAAGTATAAAAGGTGAGTATTGCGTGATCGCAATGCTAGCAATTATAAATAATTTTACGTTTCAGAAGGATGATAGTTAATTATGTCCGGTAATAGTTTTGGTAAATTATTCACTGTTAGTTCATTCGGTGAATCACATGGGCCTGCACTAGGTTGTATTATTGATGGTTGTCCACCAGGCATTGAACTGTCGGTTGAAGACTTACAGTTTGATTTAGACAGACGTAAACCTGGTACTTCAAGGCATACAACGCAGCGCCGAGAAGCGGATGAAGTGGAAATCCTCTCAGGTGTTTTTGAAGGGAAAACCACCGGAACCCCGATTGGTTTGTTGATTCGCAATACTGATCAGCGCTCTAAAGATTACGGTAATATTAAAGACTCTTTTCGTCCGGCCCATGCCGATTATGTCTATACCCATAAATATGGTTTTAGGGACTATCGCGGTGGCGGGCGCTCTAGTGCGCGCGAAACGGCAATGCGAGTAGCTGCCGGTGCCGTTGCTAAGAAGTTTCTTGCCAGCAAAGGGATCAGTGTAAAGGGCTACTTGTCACAGCTTGGGCCAATTAAAATCGATTACAATAATTTTGATTGGGATTGTGTGCCGACTAATCCATTTTTCTCGCCGGATGCGCACGTGGTTGCGCCTATGGAAGAGTACATGGATAAATTGCGCAAAGAAGGCAATTCTATTGGCGCTAAAATTAGCGTGCACGCCATGGGTGTTCCGGTGGGATTAGGTGAGCCTATTTTTGATCGAATTGACGCTGAAATTGCCCATGCGTTAATGAGCATTAATGCAGTCAAAGGCGTTGAAATTGGTGATGGTTTTGCCTGTATAGAGCAAAAAGGCACAGAACATCGCGATGAAATTAGCAGCGAAGGTTTCTTGTCTAATCACTGTGGTGGTGTATTAGGTGGAATTACCACTGGACAGGATATTATTGCTCATATCGCGCTTAAACCGACGTCAAGCTTACGTTTACCTGGTAAGTCAGTGGATGTGAATGGAAATGAGGTAGAAGTCGTGACGAAAGGGCGTCATGATCCTTGTGTTGGGATTAGAGCAACGCCTATCGCAGAGGCGATGTTAGCGATTGTATTAACGGATCATTTGCTGCGTGATCGCGGTCAAAATGCAGATGTTGAAGCTAGTTTTACCATTCCTGTTTAGTTATTGCTGATAGTGTATGAGAGAGGAGCGGTCAGAAACCTCTCTCAACACTTTTTTACAAGCTATCGATTACTGATTGATAGGTATGCTTCTCGCTTTCATGGCTTCGGGAACCTCGCGCTCTAAATACACGTGTAATAATCCGTTTTCCATTTTGGCGTTGACGACTTTCATATGGTCGGCAAGCTGGAAGCGTCTCTCAAAATTACGTGCTGCAATACCTTGGTATAAGTAATGTGGCGTTCCCGTCTCTTCAGCTTTATTACCGCTAATGGTGAGGCTACCCTCTTCAGAATTAATATGTAGCTCATCGAGTGAGAATCCGGCAACAGCCATGCTAATGCGGTATTCATTTTCGCTGAGAAGTTCTACGTTGTACGGAGGGAAAGCAGGTTGGTCGTTACGCGATGCGCTATCTATCATGGTGGCTAAACGATCAAAGCCAATAGCAGAACGGTATAGTGGTGTTAAATCTAAATTTCTCATAATCATATCCTTTTAAGCAATATGCAACAGCGATTCGCAGCGTGCTAAATCGTTGTGTGAACGCTTATCCTAAGACTAAGCGGTTGAGGGTTTTCCTCGTAGCGGCCTCTCATGAGCGCCGCTAATACATATATAGGGTACGAGTTTATTTTTTCAAGGTATTAAGGCGATTAAAAATCGTTGGGGTATTATCTTACTGATTTAGGAAGCTGCTTGTTCTAGCTATTAAAGTACTTCGCGATTGAATTTCTCGACGTCGTTAGTGATATCGACATCGACATTTGATGAGGGGATTTTAAAATCATAAATGCGCTCCCAAGTGTCGTTATCAGGCGTGCGCTCCCAAACTGTACCTGCATTAAAAGCGACCAACTCAGTAAGGCTATCATCCATCTCGCACATTTTAGAGACAGGGACGGGCAATAAGTTGGCTAGCTCATTTGCCAAATACTCGTCATCTTCATAGCCGGTGAACATTCTCCAGCCAGTATCATTTAAATGCTCTGGCACTGTCTTATATAAGAAACGAATAGGTAAATTTTCATCAAAACAAAGTTTAGATACTAAGGCTAAAAAACCGCTTTTTGTTTGATTAGTGTCGCTCAAGGTAGGCTCCGATTGGCATTAAAAAATGTGCGCAAAGCTTAGCAGATAATGGCGTAGAGTAAATACATTCACGCAAAGAAAAAATAAGAGATGAACGTGATGAGTATTAATTGGGTTCTTTTGGTTACGGGCCACCGTTATATTTTAAATCTGAAAAACTGAGTAACAGAAGCTAGCTGGATCGAGCTGTTTTTAATAGAATATCGTTAAGTTAAATCAGTCGAGATGGTATAATTACGCAGTTTTTAAATTTAAATTTTTAGGTAGTAAAGATGGATTTTTCGATATATTTTGCAGGTTTAGCGTCTTTAATGGTGATTGTTGATCCTATTGGCAGTGCGTTAGTGTTTCATTCTCTGGTGCCGCCAGATGATAAAAGATTCCGTTTAAAAATGGCATTTAAGTCGGTCACTATAGCATCTGTTTTACTGCTGTTATTTGGGCTTTACGGTGAGCCATTTTTGAATATGTTAGGGGTGAGTATTCACGCCTTTAGGATATCAGGCGGCATATTGTTGTTTTTTACTGCGTTCAATTTGATCACTAAAGAAATTGAGATGGTATCTAGTAGTAATAATAGTGATATCTCTGTCTATCCTATGGCTATTCCAATGATGGCGGGGCCTGGGTCTTTAACCTTAGCTATCTTATTGTTTTCTCAGTCGAATGAGTATGAAGCCGATATAGCAGTAGCGGCGGCAATTATGACGATCACGATAGCAACGCTGGTTTGCATGTTGCTCTCTAGATACATAAAAAGAGTGATAGGTAGAACAGGGGATGATATTTTAAGACGTTTTCTGGGGGTGATTTTAGCGGCGTTAGCCATACAGTTTATCTACGATGGCATCGTCAATATTGCAGCGGGTTAAGAAGTGAAAAATAGCGCTAATCTATATGAATTAGCGCTAACTGCGTTACATAAAGCGTTTAAATAACCGGTCAATTTGGGTTAATTGCAGTTTTCTGATCGGGTCTTTTACTTGTTTCGGGTAGTCGGCTAATCGATCTAGATCTTTACTGTGGCTAATCTTTTTGGTGAATTTCATCACTTCTGCTAACTCTTGGTGCCATTTGCTCAATAGGTTTTTTTGCCTGTCTTCGAGTAATAGCGCGTTCTCTAAATCGAGGCCCCAGGCTCTGGGGTTTAAATTATTTCCAGTCAATAAATGGTACTGATCATCGGCTACCATGCCTTTTAAATGAAAGCTGTGTTCTTTGTTGTGCCATAAATGAACATTGAGTAAGCCTTTATCAACGTAAAGTTGGTGCCGTTTGATAAAGCGACACAGCAATATTTCATAAATATAAGGGATGATGCCTATTTTGGAAAATTCCTTATCAGGAGTAATAAAAAAATCGTTGGCGGTTTTATCGCCGATAACCATAGTGACTTTGACGCCTCTTTTAAGGGCTTTCTTTAAGTCGCGTGCCAATACGCCAGGCAAGTTAAAATAGGGGGTGAAAATCGTTAGGGTTTCCCGGCTAGTCTTGAATAAATCGCGGATGCAGTTATTGACCTTGTTGCTCTTGGTGCCAAAGCCAGCCATGGGAGATACTTTAATGTCACCTAGTTTATCTGCATGCACTTGGGTGCTGTAGTTGGCTTTTTTAAGCATTAGTTTTTGTTTCTTTGCGAATGCTTTTTGGGTTTTCTTGTCCAGGGTTAGAGGGGTGTTTAATAAAGGAGAGAACCCAGGATCTATGAAGAATCGGTGGATGAAATCAACCATAGAGTCGGCAAGATCAGCGCAGTGTAATTTATGATAACGATCAAAGCGGCATTTCTCGGCCTGATGCAAATAGACATCGTTGATACTTGCGCCGGTGTAAATGACGGTATTGTCAAAGATTAAACCTTTTAAATGAAGCACTCCGAATAGCTCTTTGGTTTTAACAAGCACTCCGTAAAGATCTATTTTGTGAGTGTACTTTTCGGCAACCTTACGATAGAAATCCTTATTCCCCAAACAATTTGGCTGGCCAATTAAGCCGCGTTGGGCGCGATGCGCATCTACAAAAATCTTAACTTTTAGCGCAGGGGTTACTTGCTTTGCTTTATAAAGCGCTTCAAGAATTTCGCGTCCGGCGTCGTCGTCTTGTAAGTAAAGTGCTGTTATGTAAATACGCTGCTTGGCATTTTCAATGTGCTCTAAAATAGCGTGCTTAAATGCTCTAGCATTAGGGATGATGTCTATATCTTTCGCGTTTAAAGATATGTTGTGAGGAGTTACTTTACGGTTCAGAGGCATTTCATTCTTATATTAAACTATACATGCGGCGAATATAGCATATCCATTTTGAGATTAGCAGTATTTGCAGCCTACATTACGCAGTTTTATAGCTATTTTGAATTTTGTAAACAGTCTCTCACCCCCTCGCTTTTTATAGGTTGTTCTTGGTCAATTGGACGGGCTCAATAACACGACAATTTATCGCGAAAACAAACATAAAAACAGCGATTTACGCCGTTTTCTCAGTATGGTGAGCAATGTCCGTGCTATAAGCAATATGGCTTTTTGGCTAGCTAGCCATTTAATCAGAGGACAGGAGGCTAGGGAGTAGCTGGCTAGTTGTTTGTCACGTCCTCTGTGCGTGTTATAAAACATTTAGCTATTAGCGACTAATTTCAGGCCAAGACTCAATCGCTTTTTCAAGCTGTTTGACGCATTGTTGAGGGTTGCTGCTGTCGGTTTCCCTGAGTAAATTTTGTATGTCATCAATATTTGAGCGCATTAAAAGCTGTGTTTCTGAGTCAGCACCGTATTGGGAGACCGATTGTATCAAGGAGTTTAAAGAGAATAATAGAAAGGTGATTTGAGCTTGGGTGATCTCGCTCTTGAATTGTTTGGGGATATCATCATTGTTAATACTGTTGATGAGTTGCGAGTACTGTATAAAAATATCACGGTAGTCGTGAAATTTTTTGTTTAGCTTGGCGTTAAGCATATTACTATCCTCAATCTAGGTCTCTAGTTAAGGATAGTTTATATTGATGATTATGCCTGTGAGATTAAATACTATGCGCTAGTTTTATATGAAATAAGGCGCTAAGACGGCTAATTAAACGGCTTTGTATTGAGCTATGTTTTGAATTTTTGCCACAATAGCGCGTAGGCCATTGCCTCTGGTAGGGCTTATGTGTTGCTCTAGATCTAGCGCTTTAAAATAACCGTTAATATCAAAATCGATAATTTGTTGTGCGCTCTTTTCATTGTAAGCAGCCATTACTAATGCCAATAATCCTCTTACGATGATAGCGTCTGAGTCAACTTCGAAGCAGATCTTGTCTGTGTCAGCGATAACATTAATCCATACATTGCTTTGACAGCCTTTGACGAGTCGATCGCTTGTTTGCAAGTCGCTAGGCATTTTAGGCATGTGTTCGCCTAAATCGATAATGTATTTATATCTCTCTTCCCAATCATCAAAGAATTCTAAATCTTCAATGATTTCATCGGTATTTGGTAGGGCCATCGGTGTGTTCCGTATGCTATTGAATCAGTTTGGTGATTAAAAGAACAAGCCAGTTTCAAGTTGGGCTTCTTCACTCATCATGTCTTTGTGCCATGGAGGGTCAAACACCAGCTCTACATTAACGCTGTCTACATTGGGCGCTTGCGCGACACGATATTCAACATCGCTGACTAATATAGGGCCCATGCCGCATCCTGGCGCTGTGAGCGTCATCTGAATATTGGCGCATTTGGTTTGCTGGTCGATTTCGACGTTATAAATCAGCCCTAAATCAACCAGATTTACGGGTATTTCAGGGTCGAATACCGTTTTGATGGCATACCAGACATGTTCTTCGAAAATACTATCGCCAATATTTTCACTAAAAACGAGTGTTTGCGGTTCACGTCCGATAGCTGCGGCATCTGTACCATCAATACGCAACATATTACCTTGCCAAGTAATAGTGTAATTTCCACCTAAGTCTTGTTTGATGCTGATAAATTGACCCGCGGGGATCGTCGTCATTTGGCCAGAGGGAACACGTCTAGCGGGACACTCGTTTTGAGTGACCACCATATTTTGTTGCATAAAATTTCTTCTTCACAAAGAGGGGGTTAATAAGCGCCATACTAAGCTTTTTTAGAGCAAAATCAAGCGCCTTTAATTTAGAAAACAGCGAACAAGTCCTAGACGCCCCGAAGGGTACTTACGTTTCAAAGAAAGCTAAGCGGTCAACCCAGATGGAATCTTGTTTCATCTGTATTTTCTTTGTCAGAACGCTTGCAAAGGGCTGGCCATTCACTTCGCGTACTTCTGCGGTAACCGCTTAGACTTACCTAACTAAAAATGCACAGGGTATACCTAAGGACTTATTCGCTACTTCCTTAACTGGATAGGTAGAGGTTAAACGGTAAAGCTCTCTCCACAACCACATTCAGCTATAACGTTAGGGTTGTTGAACTTAATGACTCGATTAACGCCTTCAAGTACGTAATCTATTTCAGTCCCTTTAGCGATTTGAGCGGCTTTAGTGGATACCGCAAGTTGCACGTCACTGCTCAGTGTAATTAATTGATCATCCGTTTGCGCCTGTGGCACGTAGTCTAAGACGTAGGCATAGCCCGTACAGCCGCTTTTTTTAATGCTAAGTCTAATCAGGTGTTCAGGTTTGTCTGCGAGTGATTTACTAAAATGTTTTAGCGCTTTTGCAGTGACTTGTATATCTGCTTGTCGTGGGTCATAGCTTTCAATTGACATGTTACTCTCCTCTAAGTTAGGCCAGCATCTGCTTAACTTTTTCTAGCGCTGAAAATAGAATATCGACTTCTTCACAGGTGTTGTACAGCGCAAAGGAAGCTCTTGCAGTACCTGGAATGTTCAATCTGTTCATTAATGGCTCGGCGCAGTGGTGCCCGGTTCTTATAGCGACGCCTTGTCGATCTAGAATAAAACCTATATCCGCAGGGTGGCCTCGATCCATGACAAAACTTAGCACAGGTACTTTGTTTTTGGCGCTGCCAATAATGCGTAATCCATTGAAGTTTTCTGCTTGCTGCGTCGCGTAGCTAAGCACTTTCTCTTCATGTGCGAGCAGTGCTTTTAGGTCTAGTTTAGCATACCAGCTGATGGCAGCGCCAAAAGCGATGGCGCCTGCAATGTTCGGGGTGCCGGCTTCAAGGCGATAGGGGAGGATGTTCCACTTAGCGTCGTGATAGGTGACTTCAGCTATCATTTCACCACCGGTTTGCCAGACAGGCCAGTTTTCAAGTAGTGTTTCCTTACCCCAAAGTACACCGATACCTGTTGGTCCATACATTTTGTGGCTTGAGAATGCGTAAAAATCACAGCCTAGTTCTTGCACGTTAACTTGGCTATGGGCAATGCCTTGCGCGCCATCAATCAATACCCAAGCTTGATCGTTAGTTCTTTTTTTGATTTCGCTACATAGCATTTGAATAGGGTTTAGACTACCAAGAGCATTAGAGGCGTGTGGGATCGCAGCAAGTCGAGTATTGGGGGTGATCAGTGATAAATATTCTGCTACATCAAGTTCGCCGTTATCGTCTATTGGGGCAACTATCAATGAGGCGCCACTTGCTTTACAGGCTTGCTGCCAAGTGACTAAATTAGCGTGGTGTTCCATTTGAGTGACCAGTACTTCGTCACTCGATTTTAAGAGCTTAGATAAGCCGTTAGCCACAATATTAATGGATTCTGTGGTGCCGGCGCTCCAGATAACCTCATTGCGGTTGTTCGCTTGAATAAACTCGGCAATGATGTCCCTAGCGGCTTCGTAACGACGTGTCGCTTCATCGGCAAGTTGATGCGCTCCACGATGAACATTGGAGTTACACTGGGTGTAATAATCAACCAGTGCGTCTATGACTACTTGTGGCTTTTGCGTAGTAGCTGCATTGTCTAGGTATACCAGTGGTTTGTTGTGCACAGTGCGCGAAAGAATCGGGAACTGTGTACGTATTTGGTCAACGTCAAAAGACATTACTTACGAATCTCCATATTGGCAAAGCGTTGCTTTAGAATAGGTTTTAACCAGTGTGCTATCGCTTGGTTGTCCATTAAATCGATCAGCTCATTGATGAAGCCAAAACTGAGCATGACTTGGGCATCGCTGCGCTTGATGCCTCTAGATTGTAAATAGTACATAGATTTTTCGTCAATCTCGGCCATCGTTGCGCCGTGTGCACAGCGAACGTCATCTGCATAAATTTCAAGTTCAGGCTTAGTGTTGACTTGCGCGTTATCAGACATCAGCAAGTTACGGTTATTCATTTGTGCGAGGATTTTCTGGGCGTTACGATGTATATGGATTCTGCCATTAAAAATAGCATTGGCATGATCGGCAACAATGCAGCGTACGTTTTGCTCGCTTGTGCCGTTTGGCACAGTGTGTTCAATCGCGCTATGTAAGTCGAAAATTTCTTTGCCATCGAGTAAATAGATAACGTTAAATTTAGCGTCAGAGTGCTCGCCTGTATGAATAATATCCACATCTACACGTGATAGCTGGCTGCCAAAGCCAATCAAATTACTGTTAAGCTTTGATGCGTGTCCCAATTTAAAGTGGCACCCACCCATGCTGATGGCGTCTTCGCATTGCATGGCTAAACGATAGTGTTCAAGATAGGCACTATCAGAGATTTGATATTCTGCAAAGCTAGTGTTGAAGCTAAGATCGTTGCCATGCAAGTGTTCTATAATAGTCGCTCTAGAGCCTTCACCAAGTCTTACTAATATACGCGTGTGGGATTGCGAACCTAAGCTAAAGCTTTGCGATATTCTAATAGGCTGGCTAATTTTAGCGCCATCTTCGATGTCTATAATGCAACCTTGAGTGGCAAGTACATCATTCATCAAACCAAAGAAGTGTTTCTCAGGCTTTGTATGATTAAAACCATCCAGCGCCCAGCTTGTTTGCTCACCGTCACACAGCTGTATAATGCTAACGCCACTAGGGAAGGAATTGCTAGAGCTGCTCTGATCAAATATGCCATCAACAAAAAACAACTCGATGGCGTCTAAGTCGGGAATGCTAATAGCACCGTTTTTGGCGGCGGTACTGGCGGGGAATTTAGCCCTTTCAATTTTATTGACGGGGGTGTATTTCCAGGCTTCAGTCTTTCTACTTGGCCAAGGTGTTGCTTTCAATTTGGCTAAAGATTGTGCGCGTTTAGGTGTTAGCCAGTCATCGATTTTATCAGCTTGTTCAAGTGCTTGATTTAACCATTGGCTCATAGTTCTTCATCCGCCGCGGTTCTATCGTAGGACTCTAACCATGAGTAACCCTCTGCCTCTAGTTCTAGTGCAAGTTCAGGGCCGCCGCTTTTGACGATTTTGCCCTCGGCTAAAACGTGAACAAAATCAGGTTTTATGTAATCAAGTAAGCGCTGGTAGTGGGTAATAACCAAAAATGAGCGCTTGCCATCGCGCTGGCTATTGATACCTTCTGCAACCACTTTAAGCGCGTCGATATCTAGACCCGAATCAGATTCGTCTAAAATACAAAGTTTTGGCTCAAGTAAAATCATTTGCATGATTTCATTGCGCTTTTTCTCGCCACCGGAGAAGCCTTCGTTAACGCCGCGCTTTAAAAAGTTCAACGGTAAGTTAACTTGCTTACAAGCTGCTTTTGCCATTCTAAGAAAATCAGAAGAGCTGTATAGATCTTCTCCACGCGCGCTTCTTTGTGCATCAACAGCGGCCTTTAGGAATTCCATGTTGCTAACCCCAGGGATTTCTACCGGATACTGAAAGGCTAAAAACAGGCCTGCAGTGGCGCGCTCTTCTATTTCCATCTCAAGTAGATCTGCGCCGTCTAAAGAGGCGCTGCCGCCAGTGATTTCGTAGTCTTCTCTGCCGGTAAGTGCGTAGCTAAGCGTGCTTTTTCCCGCGCCGTTAGGGCCCATGATGGCATGTACTTCGCCTTCATTTATGTGTAGATCAAAGCCTTTAATTATTGGATTTTCTGCAACGCTTGCCTGTAAGTTGTCGATTTTTAACATGCTGATATAATTCCTAAAACTGTACTAAATGTCTGTGCTAACGATACAAGAGACCGGTTATTAGCCAACAGACCCTTCGAGGCTGATTTCGAGTAACTTGCCAGCTTCAACGGCAAATTCCATAGGTAGCTCTTTAAACACTTCTTTACAGAAGCCGTTTACAATCATTGAGACCGCTTTTTCTGGATCTAAGCCGCGCTGTTGGCATAGAAACATTTGGTCATCGCTCACTTTGCTGGTTGTCGCTTCGTGTTCGACAATCGCGGATGCATTACGGCTTTCTACATAAGGGAAGGTATGGGCGCCACATTGATCACCGATCAATAGCGAGTCGCACTCCGTAAAGTTTCGCGCGTCTTTTGCGCCTTTACCCATGTGCACAAGTCCGCGATAGCTATTATTGCTTTTACCTGCAGATATGCCTTTAGATATAATGGTAGAGCGTGAGCCTGCGCCCAAGTGAATCATCTTAGTGCCAGTGTCAGCTTGCTGTGCGCCCCTTGTGAGGGCGACCGAATAAAATTCGCCCACACTGTTCTTGCCTTTTAGGACACAGCTTGGGTATTTCCAAGTCACTGCTGAGCCCGTTTCTACCTGTGTCCAAGAAATTTTGGCGTTATCGTGGCAAATACCGCGTTTGGTCACAAAATTGTAAATCCCGCCTTTGCCGTTCTCATCGCCTGGATACCAGTTTTGCACTGTTGAGTACTTTATTTCTGCATCGTCAAGGCAGACAAGCTCAACCACTGCTGCGTGTAATTGATTCTCATCACGTTGGGGGGCCGTGCAGCCTTCTAAGTAGCTAACGTGACTACCTTCATCAGCTATAATGAGAGTGCGCTCAAATTGCCCTGTGTTGAGTTCGTTAATTCTAAAGTAAGTCGAGAGTTCCATAGGGCAGCGAGTACCTTTAGGAATGTAGACAAAAGAACCGTCGGTAAAGACCGCGCAATTTAAAGCGGCAAAAAAGTTATCTTTCTGGCTAACGACTGAGCCTAAATACTTTTTGACCAGCTCTGGATGCTCTTGGATAGCATCGGAAATAGGGCAGAAAATAACCCCTTGTTCCTTAAGTTTCTCGCGAAAAGTCGTCACAACGGAGACCGAGTCGAAAACGACGTCAACGGCTATGCCAGCTAACTGTTGTTGTTCAATCAGAGGAATGCCTAGCTTTTCATAGGTACGTAAAAGCTCAGGGTCAACTTCATCGAGAGACTTGGGCTTTTCGTCCATGCTTTTTGGGGCGCTGTAATACGAAATAGCCTGGAAATCCATCTTGTCATAATTAAGATGTGCCCAGTCAGGTTCGGGCATCTCTTTCCAAAGGGCGAAGGCTTTTAGGCGCCAGTCCAGCATCCATTGAGGTTCTTTCTTCATAGCGGATATGCGATGGATGACGCTTTCATCTAAACCTGGGTCAAAAGTACGAGATTCTACATCAGATACGAACCCGGCTTCGTACTCTCTTACCAGTGCTTCGTTTAATTCAGCAGATTGTTCAGTCATGTGTCGTTGCTCATAAAATACAAGGTTCATTGCTCAGTAACAAATTCCAGTGAAGTTCTAGCGACCGCATTCTGGGAAGTTGATGTTACAAGGCTATTATATCAGTTTTCAGCTGAATTTAAGATTTTGTATGCTGTTATCAGGTTGCGCAATTGGATCCTTCTTTTGCATCAAATTCGCAAGGCTAATATCGCTTAAAAAATTGTGAATTTGATCGCTCAAATCAGTCCACAAATGATGTGTCAAACAAATATCACCTTGTTGACAATCACCTTTGCCGCCACAGCTAGTTGCATCAATAGATTCATTGACAGCATCAATGATTTGCGCAACGTTTATGTCAGTGGTGTTATGGCTCAATTGGTATCCGCCACCGGGGCCACGAATACTGCAGACAAGATTGTTCTTGCGCAATTTAGAAAAGAGTTGCTCTAAGTAGGAAAGTGATATTCCCTGTCGCTCTGAAATACTGGCTAGACTGATAGGTCCTTTTGCACTGTTCAAGGCTAAATCAAGCATGGCGGTAACCGCATATCTTCCCTTAGTTGTTAAACGCATTCATTAAATCCAGTGAATTAATCTATGCGCTGATTATGGAGAAACCAAGTGTTTTAGTCAATTATTATCTCACTTGTGAATTTAAAAGCTTAAAGATAGGTGTGATAGGTGTTTAGACGCTTTTTTAAAGTTGCTAAGCGCTTCGGATGTACGGAGGTGTTGGTTATTACTGGTATTTAATTTTGTTTGATTTTACTTTGTTAGGATAGGTTGTCTTACCTCTAGATCCGTTGTATCTCGCCAGTGCTTTGTCTATGTCTCCCTGCTCAATATCAAGGTAGTGTTTTAGTATGGAGCAGCCGTATTTAATGTTGGTTTCAATATCAATAAGATTGTCGTTGGGCTGACCTATTTCAAGCTTCCAAAAAGGCATGATTTGCATAAGCCCTTGTGCACCTGCTGGGGATAGTGCAAAACGGTTGAAATGGCTTTCTGTTTCAATTAAGCCAAGTACCACATCGATGGGTAGTTGGTGGTTGGTTGCCTGAGAATGCACGGCTTTAAGAATTTGCAGTCGTTCGAGTTTATCATCTACTAAGTGCTCGATGCGCCCTGACATATCAACCAACCATACTTCTGCATCAAACCTGTCATCAAAGCTTGTGGCTTGGGCGATCGATTGTTTAAGTGCTGCGCGTAGAGTGGGGCTGATATCATGCGGTTGCTGTGCGATGACGGCATTTGATAGGAGAAAAAAAACGGGCACTAAGGCCCGTAATTTGTTCAAAGTTAACCTCGAATAGTCGTCAGTAAGTAGTCACAGGCACCTAGTGCGTCTATGTCTCGTTTTTCGCTATCGGTACGGCTCTTGTATTCAAAAGTGCCGGCTTTTATGCCGCGGTCTGAAATAACCACGCGATGTGGCATGCCCATTAATTCCATGTCTGCGAATTTTACGCCAGGGCGCTCTTTTCTGTCATCTAAGAATACGTCGATACCGGCGCTTGTCAGCTCCTGATAAAGAGCGTCTGTTGTGTTTCTAACGTCTTCTGACTTATCGTAGTTAAGAGGAACAAGCGCTATTTGGAATGGCGCTAAACTGCTTGGCCAGATAATGCCATTGTCGTCGTTGTTTTGCTCTATAGCGGCGGCAACAACACGGGTAACGCCAATGCCGTAACAGCCCATGTGCATATTTTGCGCTTTGCCGTTTTCATCTAATACGACAGCATTCATTGATTCTGAATACTTTTTGCCCAGTTGAAAAATGTGGCCAACTTCAATGCCGCGTTTGATCAGCAGTTCGCCTTCGCCGCATGGACTTAAATCGCCCTCTTGAACGTTACGAAGATCTGCAATTCTTGGTGTGTCTAGATCACGATCCCAGTTAATGCCGAAGAAATGCTGGTCATTGGTGTTTGCGCCAGCACCAAAATCTGACATGGTCGCTACGCTTCTGTCAATGATGATAGGCATATTAAGACCGACAGGGCCGATAGAGCCTGCTGATGCTCCGATGTTTTTAACCAGTTGCTCGTCAGTGGCAAAAACCAGCGGGGATTTAACGCCAGAGCAATGCTCTGCCTTGATTTCGTTAAGTTCGTGATCACCGCGTACAATCAGTGCGATAAGTGCCGATTCACTGCTTTCGTCTGCTTCTACAATAAGCGTTTTAACCGTTTTCTCTATGGCAATGTCGAATTGCTCCACTAAGGCGGCAATAGTTTTCGCGTTTGGTGTATCGACAGTGCTCATCTGCATGCTTGGCGCAGGTCGCTGCTCTGTTGGTGCTAGCGCTTCTGCTGACTCTACGTTTGCTGCATAATCGCTCTTGCTAGAAAATGCGATGTCATCTTCGCCGGAGGAGGCAAGTACGTGGAACTCATGAGATCCTGTTCCGCCAATAGAGCCGTTATCAGCAATCACTGGGCGGTAGTCTAGTCCAAGTCTGTCAAAAATGTTGACGTAAGCATCAAACATGACCTGGTAAGTGTCTTTTAGCGAGTCTGCATTAATATGGAAAGAGTAGGCATCTTTCATAATAAATTCGCGTGAGCGCATAACGCCAAATCTTGGGCGGGTTTCATCGCGAAACTTGGTCTGAATTTGGTAGAAGTTTACCGGTAACTGTTTGTAGCTGCGTAACTCTTTTTTGACGATATCAGTAATGACTTCTTCATGCGTTGGGCCAAGGCAAAAGTCTCGACCATGACGGTCATTTAAACGTAGTAACTCCGGACCATATTCTACCCAGCGCCCTGATTCTTTCCATAGTTCAGCAGGTTGTACGCTTGGCATCAATACTTCTTGTGCGCCAGCGTTATCCATTTCTTGACGAATGATAGCTTCAACTTTGCGGACGACCTTTAGTCCTAGAGGCAGCCATGAATACAGGCCCGAGGCTGATTTTCTAATCATGCCTGCTCTAAGCATTAATTGATGGCTAATAACTTCTGCATCAGAAGGTGTTTCTTTGAGGGTCGCTATTAAAAATTTGCTGGCGCGCATGGAGTCTAAACCTTAGGTATTGTTATAAATAACGTTAAGAATTTAAGATAGGAATAGAGTGGGTACAAAGCAGGGCTTATGTGCCTTTTTGTATTGCTCTATTGCATGACTAAAATTCTGGAATCTTGAATGATGTCTGGTATTTTATGAGTAGTCTCTAGATTGAACAAGCGTTACCTAAAAAATATGCTTGATAATGCACTCTAAATAGGCACGAATATCGCGGATTATTAAAAATCATCTACTTTAGCGTTTGCGATAGTTGTAGCGCTGTACTGTTGTTATAATAGTAGCATTGAATGAATGTCATTATAGAGGTAGAAATGAGCGCTGAAAAATACAATCCAAAATTTGTAGAAGCAATGCAAAAATTGACAAAAATGTCTGAAGAGGAGCGTTTGTCAGAAGAGAATAAAGAGCTTTTTGAACAGGCGATGAATTATGCGCCGTTGGATATTCAGCCGCAGCTAATAGCTATTCGTAAGAAGTACGATCAAATGCATTGATTTTTAAGAGGATAAACAAATAAAAGGCAGTCATAACTGCCTTTTATTGTTTGTGCTAATGCTAAATACTTATATTAGGCGTTTCTAAAGCGATATTTAGTGTCAGCGAGGTGTCTTGCGTGCGTGTTAGCGGGCACGATAGACAATGCGCCCTTTATTAAGATCGTAAGGTGTTAGTTCAACTTTAACCTTATCGCCTGTTAGGATGCGGATGTAGTTCTTGCGCATTTTACCTGAAATATGAGCTGTAACAACGTGACCGTTTTCTAACTCTACGCGGAACATTGTGTTAGGCAGCGTATCAATTACGGTGCCTTCCATTTCGATGCTTTCTTCTTTAGCCATTAATTACCTACCTGTGGAAAGTGCTGAATGGGCCAAGAACCCACTGCAGAGCGGCCAGTATTCTGCCAAATTAAGCGCACAATATCAAAGAATTTAACGAACATATTTGAAAATATGTCAGATAGTACGTTTTGTTGGCGAAAATACCGTGGAAAATGCATAAAAATAGTGTAGCAGACACTGTCGGTAATCATGCTTGTTTAAAAAGGCTGGTTATTAAGTTGCCGTTATCCAGCGTCCATTAATCAGTAGTTCCATGGGTCTAAAGGCGGTTTTGTATTTCATTTTTTGGCAGCTTTCAACCCAGTATCCAAGATAGAGGTGTTTTAGGTTTCTTTTTTTAATTTCTTGTATTTGCCATAAAATAGCAAAGGTGCCTAAACTTCTTTTAGCATACTTGGGGTCAAAAAAGGTGTAAACGGCCGAAAGTGAGTTATGCAGTGTGTCCATATTTGCAATAGCAACGAGGTCGCCGCCGTTTAATCTGAACTCAAAGAAATGACTGCGCTGTTGCGATTCCACTAAAAAACTGGTGAATTGTTGTTTGGAAGGCGGGTACATATCGCCATCTTTGTGGCGGCTGCAGATGTATTCTTCATACAGTGAATAGTACTCTTGTGTAAATTCCGGATTAACCTGAGCAACCGTAATATCTTTATTTTTATTTAATATGCGCCGTTGCGAGCTGGTCATTACAAATGTAGCAACAGGAATTCTAATAGAGACACAGGCGTGACAACTGTCACAGTGCGGGCGATAAATATGAGTGCCACTGCGTCTAAAACCCAATTCAGAGAGCTGCGAATAAACTTCGTTACTAACCGTCTCTTTTGGGTCTATGAATAACGTTTTAGCTTGAACGTTTTCTAAGTAACTGCAGTTGTGCTCGCCAGTTGCAAAAAATTGAAGTTCAGTAAGATGTTTCATAATAATCGAAGCCTAATAAAAGTAAATAGACACTAATGCTTATAGTAAATCACTTACAAGAAATCTAAACAAGGGGAAAAAATCGGTTACTGTGTTTAAAAAAAACAGTTTTTACTCATTTCCACAAAAGGGGATTTTCGTGAGTAGGTTGATCAATGTTTGCAAGGTAGGATTTGAAGTCATCTCTTGATATCTCTGTCGCACCAAGACTGGCTAAATGTTGACTATGCACTTGGCAATCTATTAACTGATAATTGGCAAGACTTAAGTGTTTGACTAAATGACTAAATGCAAGTTTAGATGCGTTTGAACGTTTGCTAAACATGGATTCCCCAAAAAACATATTGCCTATTGCCAAACCGTATAGGCCTCCAACTAAGATGTCTTTATCCCAAACCTCAACGCTGTGAGCGACACCTTGTTTGAATAACTGTTGGTAAGCTTGCTGCATGTCTGATGTTATCCAACTTCCTTCTTGATCATCCCTCATTTGCGCGCAGTGATTGATGACTTGATCAAACGCATTATCAAAGCTAACAGTGAAGGCTGTTTTCTTACGGAACTTGGCAAAACTTTTAGATATGTGTAACTCATTGGGTCTTAATACGCATCTCGGGGAAGGACTCCACCACAAAATGGGATCGTCATCACTAAACCAGGGGAATATTCCCTGGCGATAGGCTGCAATAATTCGCTGGGTATGAAGGTCGCCACCTGCTGCTAACAGGCCGTTTGGATCAGTGAGAGCGGTATCAATCGCTGGAAATATATATGAATTATCATCGAGCCAAGGGATCATTAAAGGGTGCCTTAAATAGGTGATTGAAGCTTGTGAAAGCAGCAGCGCTCATTGGTCATGAGGCTGCTTGTTGTTTAAAGCTGCTTAAGAATTTCCTGGGCGCTGGTTGTCTCTAAGCCTAACTCGTCAATGGTTAAGTAAGACAGTGTGTTATTATCGATGATCATAGCGTAGCGCTTTGAGCGGGTGCCCATTTGATGTTGACTGGCGTCTTTATCTAAACCGACACTTTGAGTGAACAGCGCGTTACCGTCGGCCAACATAATAATGTTATCCGCATCGACGCTTTTTCCCCATGCATGCATTACAAAAGCATCATTGACCGAAATGCATATGACAAGATCGGCGCCTGCTGCAGTGAGGGCGTCATACTCGCTGACATACCCAGGTAAGTGGGCTGCACTACAAGTGGGGGTAAATGCACCTGGCACCGCAAACAATACAACCTTCTTACCGGTAAATTCTTTGGTGGTGTCAAATTCAATCATCCCTTCATCGCGTTTGACTTTCAGTGTGCATTGTGGAATTTTATCACCAATTTTTATCATTTCTGCGCTCCGTATTGTTTAAAAGAGACCTCTGCATAATGTTGCGAATGCAGACAAGGCAAAAAGCAGGCGAAATAGCGGAGTTTACTGGGGTAAATGAGCATTCCAGAAAGTTAAGCTGCGCCTAATTCATCTTTATTGAGCCTGTTTTTAACGCCGTATTATCAAATGCAATAGTTATGCTGAGGCCTCTATAAGTTATCTAAGTATTTTTCAGCATCTAAAGCGGCCATACAACCAAAACCTGCTGAGGTTATCGCCTGTCTATAAATGTGATCGCAAACGTCACCTGCGGCATATACGCCGGGTATGCTTGTTTGTGTGGCATTGCCCTCAAGACCTGAGTTTATTGTCAGGTACCCATCCTTCATTGCTAGTTGATCAATAAATAATTCAGTATTGGGTATGTGTCCTATGGCGATAAATGCACCTGTCACTTGCAGTTCTTGAGAGATACCAGATTTAGCATGTTTTAGCGTTATGCCAGTAACCCCCATATCATCGCCGAGAACTTCATCCAGTTGGTGGTCCCAAATAATCTCAATATTACCGTTTTCAACGCGATCAAATAATTTGTCTTGTAGTATTTTTTCAGCTCTAAGGCTATCTCTTCGATGTATCAATGTGACTTTTTTTGCAATATTGGATAAATATAACGCCTCTTCGACAGCTGTATTACCTCCACCGATAACAGCAACATTTTGACCTTTATAAAAGAAACCGTCACAAGTGGCGCAGGCACTAATACCTCTACCCATAAAAGCTTCTTCAGAGGGAAGCCCTAAGTACTGTGCGCTAGCACCCGTGCAAATAATCAGTGCATCACAAGTATAAGTGCCCATATCTCCGCTGAGTTTAAATGGTCTTTGCTGCAATTGAGCTTGCTTTATATGATCGAAAATAACTTCAGTTTCGAAGCGCTCGGCGTGCTGTTGCATTCTCTGCATTAGCTCAGGCCCTTGAACACCTTCAACATCCCCCGGCCAATTATCGACATCGGTTGTCGTCGTTAACTGGCCGCCAGCTTGCATTCCAGTAATAACAACGGGCTTTAAGTTGGCACGAGCGGCATATATAGCAGCGGTATAACCAGCGGGACCGGAACCTAAAATTACAAGTTTGTGGTGTTGAGTGTTGCTCATGACAGATATTCCTAATGTAGTAATTATTATTTTATATATGGAACAAGGCTGTCATTTCAAGTGGGGTAAGTAAATATAAACGTAATAGTTAACAAGAAGGCTATTAAGCGGACTGTGAATAATAACAATTGTCGAATTATCAACGGTACAAGTAGAAACCTTTCGTATATTTATTAAGCAAGCAAGCAATTTAAGCACGCCAGTGCTCCCTTCAATCGTTGAAGCTTTAATTGAAAACAAGCGTTGTTATTAAGGTTATGTCAGATTAATTTTACAAACTGTACTCCAGTACAGTTTTTAAAGTTTAGTGTGGCGGTTATATTGTAATTCATAATAATATTAATGTCCTGTTAATTTTTTGTCGTTAATCGGACTCCATTTAAGAATTTCTTAGTCTAAGAGATTGAAGGAGTGATCTATGATAGTTGGCCGTATATCTTTATTAATTGGTAAAGCCGTTGCAATTAAACCTGACGGAAGTTCTAGGGAATTAAGTCTAGGTGATAGCATTGAATCTGATGAGCTGATCAGTGTCGCCTCTGGTGGAAAGGTAGAGCTTACAGCCAACGATCAAGTTATTAGTATCGGATCAAATGAAACTTGGGTGGGCTCGAGTGCTATTTCAGCCCTTCAACCAGAAGAGCAAGTAAATTCGCAGCTTGATTCTACTCTAGATCCCAATAGCCCAGAAGCCATCGAAGCAGCTTTATTAGCAGGCCTAGATCCTACAGCAAATGCAGAGGCAACGGCTGCAGGAGCAGCGGCAGGTCCCGGTGCTGGAGGCGGGGTTGCTAATGAGGGCAGTAGTTTTGTAAGGATAGGAAGAGGTGGAGCGATAGCTGTTGATGCTGGTTTAGATTTTCAAACAATTTCTCAAGTTGGGTCGGGACTTATAACTAACCCAAGTGAAACACAGCTGTTTTCTGTTGATGCCTTGGAGGCGGCTGATACTACTGCTCCAGGTGAAGGAGTGGGCCCTGGTGGTACAAATTTAGCGCCTACTTTGGTTATTCCAGAAAATGCTGATGGTGGCATTAATAATGAAGAACTCGCAGATGGTGTTATCGCCCAAATCACTCCGCCAATAGGTTCACTTCCTGGAGATACAGTCACAGTGTCGGCAGTGCCGACGAGTGGTGACACACCAATCCCAACAACGATTGCTTTGCCGGATGACTATGAAGCAGGC
>Ga0209291_1000765_pt1 | contig 30337 bp, 25 predicted proteins | sample GOMGulsemesocosm_FD_184633 | JGI IMG/M metagenome (GOLD analysis project Ga0209291, IMG submission 184633) | Methane-oxidizing microbial communities from mesocosms in the Gulf of Mexico - GOM9B Gulf of Mexico (SPAdes) (version 2) | ecosystem: Environmental > Aquatic > Marine > Cold seeps...
TTGTGCAATTCAAAAGATAGACAATTTACTCAAGGAGGTGGAACAACCACAATTAATTGTGAATTGAAATAATTAAGAAATATAAATAAAAACAAATAAATATGAAAAAAGTAATTTTAGTAGCAGCGGTAGGTGTGTTAGCTTTAGCATCTTGTAAAAAAGATCGTACGTGTTCTTGTATGGTAACGGTCGAATCTACACTTGGTAATGCCTCATTTACACAAGATACAATATTTGTAGACATGAAAAAATCAGAAGCCGAAGATAAATGTACAAGTCTAGACGTTTCTTACTCTTCAGGAGGTGAGTCAGTTACTTCAGTTTGTGAATTAAAATAAGATTATCACTACTATTTAATAGACTTAGTCTAAATCAAGGGAAGCTTTTTAGTTTCCCTTTTTTATTTATAAATAGTTTATTTTTTTCTTGTTATTTTATTTAAAAAAAGCTATAATTGTATAAATAAAAAATAATTAATATGAAAAGAGTAATTTTAGTAGCAGCAGTGTCAATGATGGCATTAGCATCATGTAAAAAAGATTATACATGTGAGTGTGTAACGTCAGGTCTTACTTCAGGGACAACTTCTACTGTAATAGAAAATAGTTCAAAATCTGATGCGGAGGATGCTTGTATTAAAACTACATCAGTAGATTTAGGTGGTGGGCAATCAATGACAACTACTTGTGATTTAAAATAATCAACAATTTAGATTAATATTAAAGAGGAAAGCGTTGCTTTCCTCTTTTTTGTTTCCATTAGTAATAAACTAATTTTGAAGCTTAGTAATAAATTATAAACAAAAATGAAAAAAATAATTTTAGTGGCAGTAGTATCAATGCTTGTATTAGTGTCTTGTAAAAAAGATTATACCTGTGATTGTGTAGGAAATACTGGTTCGGTAACTTATTTAATTGAGAACAGTTCTAAATCTGATGCAGAAAAAGGGTGTACAAGTACGAATGCATCATTCACATGTAATTTGAAATAAGTGCATTTATTTTTTTTGGAAGGGGGAAGTAAAAACTTCCCCTTTTTATTTTGTAGTTTTGTAAAATGTCAACAAAAACGATTAATAGTATTAAAGGGATAGCCTTTGTCCTCATCTCTTTATATCTCGCATTTACTTTTACTGATTCTTTAGCTAATTTTGTTAGTAAGGTATCAATTATTGGATGGGTTAAAGGATCTCTAATTTTAAGATTAGTAGTCTCTTTAGGTTTTGCAAGAGGGATTCAATTAATCTATAAAGCCATTACAGCAGGTAAGAAATCATCTTTAGTCTTTTTAATAGCCACTTTAGTTGGTTTTACAGTTGTTTTTATAGCCCAACCAATTTACACAACTGATTATGGTAATTTAGGGACCTCTGATCTATCTCTTGATATTACAAAACTTAAAGAAGAGACGAATAACGAATTTAATTTGAGTTCAAAACACGCCTTAGTCATCTTTTTCTCTACTAATTGTGGAACTTGTAAAGAGATGTCAAATAAAATTGGCCAACTACAGTCAACTGGTAATTTCCCCCAAGTCATTGCGCTGTTTCCAGGTTCTAATATAGACGCTATTACATTTATGAATGAAAATAAAGGTGGTAATTTCAAATATCATATGATAGATAATGATACTTATTTTCAAGAAACTGCAAATTTTGTGTTTCCTTCTATTTTTTTAATAGATAAAAAAGGCGAAACCATCCAACACTGGGAAGGTAGTTTAATGAATTATACTGCCTTTGACTTAATCAACACTTACAAGTAGTGAATAAAGGTATATTGTATATGCTAATTTCATCAATTAGCTTTGCGTTTGTCAATTTATTAGTGAAAGTATTAACTAATGCTAGCGGAGTGTTTGAATCTATTCAAGATTATCCACCTTATGAAATTGTATTTTTCAGATCAGTAATATCGTTAGCAATTTGTTTTTACATTATAAAACAAAAACAAATTCCTTTTTTTGGGAATAATAAAAAATGGTTAATCATTAGGGGGGTATTTGGCGCTACGGCGTTAACTCTATTTTTTTATACGATTAAGAACCTACCAATTGCTGTAGCCACTACAGTTCAATATTTGTCTCCAATTTTCACTGTATTATTTGCTATTTATTTAATGAATCAAAGAGTTAAGCCTATTCAATGGCTATTCTTTATGATTTCCCTAATTGGAGTAGGATGTATTGGATTTGGAAAGAATTCTAATTTGACATATCAAATCGATCCATTCTGGGTCGTTATGGGAGTTATTTCAGCTGTGTTTTCAGGTGTTGCATACAATGCAATTATGAAATGTAGAACAACAGATCATCCAATAACTGTAGTAATGTATTTTCCACTTGTAGCAACTCCTGTGATGATAATTATTATGATAATTAAAGGATATATTATGCCAATAGGAATTGAATGGATAATTTTATTAGTAATAGGAATATTCACACAAATTGCCCAAGTATTTATGACTAAATCCTTTCATGAAGAAGACGCTTCTAAAGTGACGCCATTTAAATATTTAGGTGCAGTGTATGCAGTTTGTATAGGTGTTTTTATATTTGATGAAAACTTAAGTTTAATTGTTTATATTGGTATTTCTTTGGTGTTAACAGGTGTACTTTTAAATACCTTTTTAAAACAAATTGTTCAAGCTATTAAACAAAATTAAGATTGTATAATTTTTTGTATTGACCTTTTTCAATTGCTAATAATTCTGAATGCGTTCCAGATTCAATAACTTCACCAGAATCGATTACTAAAATTTTATCAGAGTTAATGATAGTTGACAATCTATGGGCAATAACAATAGATGTTCTTCCTTTTTGAAGTTCTGTAGTTGCTTTTTGAATTAACACTTCAGATTCAGTATCAACACTAGCAGTTGCTTCATCCAATATTAATATTTTGGGGTTGTATACAAACGCTCTAATGAAGGAGATAAGTTGTTTTTGACCAACAGATAAAACACCACCTCTTTCGCGTACATTATAATTATATTCACCTGGTAATTTAGAAATAAAATCGTGAGCACCTACTTTTTTAGAGGCAGCAATGACTTGATCTAACGTAATTGATTCGTCTCCCATAGTGATATTGTTTAAGATGGAATCGGAAAATAAAAATACGTCTTGCAGTACCACAGCAATGTTTTGCCTTAAAACAGACAGGTTGATGTCTCTAATTGATGTGTCTCCAATTTTTATTTCACCTTTTTGAAATTCATAGAAACGAGTCAGTAAATTAATGATAGTAGATTTCCCTGCACCAGTTGTTCCAACTAAAGCTATTGATTCAGACTTTTCTACATTTATATTTACGCCCTTTAATATCCAGTTTTCATCATTGTAAGCAAACCAAACATTTTCAAAACTTAATTTTTGATTGAAATCAACCTCAGTAATACTTCCATCATTCGATATACTTTCTTTACGATCTAATATATCAAAAACACGTTCAGCTCTTACAACGCCTCTTTGTAGGATGTTAAATCGATCGGCCATTTGTCTAATTGGTCTATATAGCATATTTACCCATAAAATATAACCAAAAATCATTCCGGCTAAACTGTTAACCAATTCAGGATGGTAGTCCAATTGTAGAAATGACCATAATAATAAAAATGCGATAGATAAAGAACTTAGAATTTCAACAATAGGGAAAAATAAAGATGTAGCCCAAACAGCTTGTAACATAGCGCTCTTATGGCCCTTATTTAAAAGTGTGAATTTTTCAAATTCTGGTTTTTGCTTATTAAAAAGCTGAACAATACTCATTCCCGATATATGCTCTTGTACGAATGTATTTAGTTTATTAACCTGTAAACGTTCTTTTTCAAATGACCTCTTCATTGCTTTTGCAAAAATTTTAGTCGCAAATAGTAATAATGGAATAGGTACTAATATTAAAATAGCTACGACCCAATTCACATAAAACATCAAACTAATAATAAATGTAAGTTTTAATAAATCACCCATGATTGAGACTAATCCCATTGCAAAAACTTCAGATATTGCCTCTACATCAGATATTAGTCTAGTAACCACAGTACCATTTGGTGTGTTGTCAAAATATCTAAGTTTAAAGGACTGTATATGCTGAAATAACTGAATTCGAACATCTCTAATTACAGATTGCCCCATTAAAGCGGCTAAATAGGTAATTGAAAATTGAAGAATAGCTTCAAATATTAATAAAACTAGTAACAATAAGGTCCAAGTTAGCAATTGTGTTTGAGGGTTTGAATTACCAGATATAAAAGTGACAATTGATTTAAAACTAGCTTCAATAAAACCAGAATTTTCAGTAGAGTTAGAAATGAAAACATTAATCATTTCAATAATCAACATAGGCCTAACAGAACTGATAATAGCTGCTGATATAGTGAATATAAGACCCGCGCCTAGTATGAGTTTATAGGGTGATAAATAAGTTAGCAATCTTTTAAACACATTATAACTATTCTGTTGTTTTTTTTGCATATTTACAAAAGTATAACAATCTAGATATATTCATGTTTTTTAATTCAAATCATTTCCATATATTTGTTGTGAAATGAAATTTTTCATACCATATACTTTTGTCTTATTATCTGTTTTACAGTCTGGATTTGGCTATGCTCAAGTAAATAACGAAACGTATTATGAAACAATTGATAGTTTAATTTCTATATATCAGCTTGATGTAGCTGAGGGTTTATTGAATGAGTCTTTAAATTACAAAAAATCTAATTCTAATCTAAATTTTGGGGAGGAGTATTATAGACTTTCGGTTATAAATAAAAAAAGACAATTTAATACGTTGGCGTTACAGAAAGTAGATTCTGCGTTATATTATTTTTCACTAGAAAAAAACTTTCAAAAAAGTGCTGAGTCTAATTTATTAAAAGGAAAAATCCATAATAGATTAGGGAACCATATTAAAGGGGTAGAGGCCATAAAATCTTCCCTAGATATTTTTATAGAAATAAAGGATACATTCAATATTGGAGTTGCTAAAATGAACATGGGTAATATTCATAAAAACATGAGTGACAATCAGAAATCGGCTGGTTTTTATCATGAAGCTATTTTTTATTTTAAGCAGCTTGATTTAGAAAATATGGTAGCTAATTGTTACAATAATCTAGGGAATCTATATAGAAATGATAATAATTTAGATTCCTCTTTATTATATTATAATAAAACCTTAATAATTCGTGAGAAAACCTATAATCCATCAGAAATGGCTGTACTGTATCATAATTATGGAGACTTATACTTAGCAAATAAGGATTATGAAAATGCTTTGTTTTACGTTAATAAATCAATAGAAATAAAGAAAAAAGCAAACGATTTAAGAAGTTTTAGAGTAAGTTATTTGGTTTTAGGAGAAATCTATTTCAATATGTTAGATTATGAAAATGCTATATTAAATTTAAAATTAAGCTTAGAAAATTCTGATGGTATATATAATAAAAAGATTAATGATTCACATTTGTTAATCGCAAAAAGCTACGCCGAGACTAAAAAATATAAATTAGCAACCTTTCATTTTAACCAACATCATATCATCAATGATTCAATTCTTAATAGAAAACAGTCATCTTCATTAGAAAAGGAATTAATAAAATATGAAATAGTAAAAGATAGTTTAGTAAAGTCTAAATTGACTATACAGAAAGAATTATCTGAAATAGAACAAAACAATTTAGAGTTAAAATCTAAAATCACTCAAAATAAATCGAATTATTTATTTATAGGTTTAATGTTATCATTGATATTTGGAATATTACTATTTATTTCAGTTAAAAAAAGATTAAAACAGTCAAATACACATAAAAAAATATTAGAAAATCAAAATGAAGAATTAAGGCGTACTTTAATAAGTAAAGAAGAAAAAGAAACGCTTCTTAAAGAGGTTCATCATAGGGTGAAAAATAATCTTCAAATCATAAATAGCTTAATACGCTTACAATCTCATTATACGTCACCAACAAATTATAAATCTAGATTGGCAGATACTGAAAACAGGATTAGAAGTATGGCTTTGGTACATGAGAAATTGTATAAGAGTGCTGATTTATCAAAGTTAGATTCGGAATCTTACATTATTGAGTTGGCAGAAAATTTAATGAGTGCTTTTGAATTCAATGAAGAAATTAAGTTAGATTTTGATATAGAAAACATCAAATTTTCAATTGACACACTAATTCCGTTAGGTTTAATTGTAAATGAGGCCATATCAAATTCTATTAAATACGCGTTTACTGGTCTTGAAGGTGGATGCATCACCTTAAGCTTAGAACATAAAGAAAATATTGTTTTGACAATTTCAGACAATGGAATAGGAGCTGACCTGAGTTATGAAGAATTAAGTAAAGATTCTTTAGGTATGGAATTAATTGAATCGTTATGTGATCAGTTAAGTGGAGAATTTACTTTGAATACGGATAATGGATTTTGCTATACGTTTACGTTTACTAAATTAGATTAACAACCATTTATATATACTAAGAACTACTATTATACTCTCCTTCTAGCATGTTGAATGTTAGTATTGTGTAAGATTGGAAGGTGTGATAATTATCGTATATTTGTTGACATATGAAAGTTATTATTTACATATTATTTTTTCTTGCTGTAAAGGCGAATTTTGCGATTGATTCTACTTCATATTACATCAATAAGTCAGTTGAAAGTCTTGATTCAGGCCAAGTTGACAGGGCATTAAAATTTGCAAAAAAGTCAATATCTACAAAAAACAAGAACATTGATAAGCTAAAAAGTAATATCCAAATAGGGGATGTATTTTATAAAACTAGACAACTTGATAGTGCATTTTTTTATTATAATAAGGCTGAACGTTTTTTAGATGATAATTCTCCATTAGAATTAGAAGCTCATGTTTTATTGCAAAACTCAAAAATTTTAAGACGAAAAACTAAATATATTAAGTCATTAGAAAAACTTAAGGGTGCATTAATTTTATATAAGGAGTTACAAGATACAATGAAAATTGCAACTGTTCGGTTAAATTATGGGAATGTCTTTAGTTCTATTTATGATTTTGAGAATGCAATAGTTAATTATCATAAAGCTTTAAAAGCGTATAAATCGATAAATAAAATTCAAAAAATTGGTAGTTGCTACAATAACATTGGTAATCTTTATATAGCAACGAAAGAAATTGATTCTGCTTTTAAATATATGTATTTGACATTAAGCATTAGAGAATTATCCACGAATAAAACTGCTAAATCACTTTGTTATTATAATCTATCAACTTTAAACTTGTATATTGAAAATTATGATAGCGCTTTGTATTATATTGATAAATCAATAGAAACTAAAAGAGAAGCGTTTCATCCTAGTGAGTTATTGGGAGATTATTATATCAAAGGTTCGATTTATTACGCTAAAAAAGACTTAATTAATGCCGTTAAGTATTTTGAAATGAGTAATAAATTAGCAATAGAATACCAATATTCAATTTATATCAATGAAACCAATAAATATTTAGGGTTTTCTGCTTTAGATAATAAAAAATATAAGGATGCAGCAATCTACCTAAATAAATATGTGATTCAAACAGACTCCATAAAGGAAGCTAGTAATACATCTTTACTAGAAAAAAAATTGATTAGCTTTGAAATCTTGTCAGACAGTTTAGATAAGGCTCACTTATTACTACAAAAAGAGAATTCACAAATTGAGAATGCAAACCTAGAATTAAAAAAAGGTTTAGCCGAGACAACATCAATCTACCAGTTAATATTTTTGATACTCAGTGTATTTACTGTTGTTACACTATTTTTTACGATTAACAAACGACTTAAGCAGGAACGTAAGCATAAAATTATTTTAGAAAGACAAAATGATGAATTAAAACGAACGCTAATAAGTAAGGATGAAAAAGATGTTTTACTTAAGGAAATTCATCACAGAGTTAAAAATAATTTACAAATCATTAATAGTTTAATTAGACTTCAATCTCATTACACATCTGCCGAAAATTACCAATCGCGTATTCGAGAAACTGAAAATAGAATTAGAAGTATGGCTTTAGTTCATGAGAAGCTTTATAAAAGTGAAGACCTGTCAAAATTAGATGCTAAGAAATATATTGAAGAACTGACTGAAAATGTTTTAGACTCTTTTCAGCCCACCACTAATATTGAATTCATTATTCAAATTCCTGAAATTAAATTGAGTATTGACACGTTAATACCATTAGGGTTAATTTTAAATGAAATAATATCAAATTCTATTAAATATGCATTTGATGGTGCAAAGAATGGGAATGTCACTTTAATTATTGAAGAAAAGGAAGGGATTCTTCTAAATGTTTCTGATAATGGTGTAGGAGCAAACCTCAGTTATACAGAGTTGAGTAAAGATTCTTTAGGTATGGAATTAATTGAATCATTGTGTGATCAGTTAAGTGGAGAGTTCACTTTAAATACAACTAATGGGTTTTGTTATACTTTTAAGTTTGATGAATTAAATTAAGGAGTTAAGTATACAATTTAACACTATTTTTATTATGCTTTTTTATGGCTAAAAAATGAAAGACTTCTTGTTAAAAGATAATTAAAAAATTATCTTTGCATTGCAATAAAAAAAACATAACATGCCAATAATTTCTGTTAAAGGGATAAACATGCCCGAATCACCAATTAGAAAACTTGTACCATATGCTGAGCAAGCAAAAAAGGATGGTAAAAAAGTGTTTCATTTAAACATTGGTCAACCTGATATTGCAACCCCTCAGGTGGCTTTAGATGCTATTAAAAATATTGATAGAGAAGTTGTTGAGTATAGCCACTCTGCAGGATATCAATCTTATAGGTCGAAATTAGCAAGTTATTACCAAGGTCTTGGTATTGATGTTAGTGATGAAGAGATTATTGTTACAACAGGTGGATCTGAAGCATTGATTTTTGGATTTATGTCATGCTTTAATCCTGATGACGAAGTTATTATACCTGAACCTTTTTACGCAAATTATAATGGATTTGCAGAAACTGCAGGTATCAAAATTAAACCGGTTACAGCATCAATCGAAAATGGATTTGCATTACCTCCAATTATTGATTTTGAAAAACAAATTACACCTAAAACTAAAGGTATTGTAATTTGTAACCCAGGTAATCCAACAGGTTATTTATATTCGAAAGAAGAATTAGAACAATTAGCTGAATTAGTAAAAAAACATGATTTGTTTTTATTCGCTGATGAAGTGTATAGAGAGTTCTGTTATGATGGTGCAAAACCTTATTCAACAATGAACTTAAAGGGTATTGAAGAGCATACGATTTTAATTGATTCAGTTTCTAAACGATATTCAATGTGTGGTGCTAGGATTGGTGCTTTGATTACGCATAATAAAGATGTACTTAAATCAGTTCTTAAATTTGCACAAGCTAGATTGTCTCCTCCTACATTAGCTCAAATAGCTAGTGAGGCTGCTTTAGATACTCCTCAATCTTATTTCACTGACGTTATTGAAGAATACGTGGAAAGAAGAAATATCATGGTGGATGGTTTAAATAAAATTGAAGGAGTTGAATGCCCAAAACCAAAAGGTGCATTTTATTGTATCGCTAAATTCCCAATTGATAATTCGGACAAGTTTTGCCAATGGTTATTAGAAGAGTTTGAATATGGAAATCAAACTGTTATGATGGCACCAGCCACTGGGTTTTACGCCTCTAAAGGGTTAGGTAAGAATGAAGTAAGAATTGCGTATGTACTTAAAAAAGATGACTTGCGTAAAGCTGTAAAATGTATTGAAGAGGCATTAAAAATATATCCAGGTAGAATTTAAAATTTATATCTGTAACAAATATCACTGCCTCAAAAGAAATTTTGGGGCATTTTTGTGAAAGATTGTAGCCTCAAGCTTAAAACCAACCAACTTATGTATTCTAAAAAAGAAGAGTTTACTAATACTATTCAATTTTTAATTGGAGAACGAATTGAAGATTTAGAAGCATCTAGCTATTCTAACATAGAAGAGTTAGCACTGTTGTTTCAGACAAAGAATGACAAGTTAAGTTGGAATTCTCTTCATTTTTTAAACATATACTATACGCTTAAGTCAAAAATAGAAGAGTTAATTTCAGAGAAAAATATTAAATCAACCACTAACATAAACAAAATATTAAGTAAAACTCAAAAACATGAATTGGTTGATTATTTAAATACACAACACATTAAAACTCCTGAATTTGAACGGCCATCACCACTTAAAAATTTGGTGTATATTTTTCCAGTACCCGCCATATTAGGAACTATGTTAATTTGTACCTATTATATTACTAAATATGATTATTCTGGTTGGGTTTATTTATTCGGATTAGTTGGTGTAGTTATGAGTATATTGCTATTTGTATTGACAATTCCATTAAGAAATACGTTTAAAGAAGATCGTTTAGTAGAGTATGCTAAATTAATATACACAATCAAACATAAAGTCCATGTTAAAACACCAAATACGCATTCACAACTAGTTCTATTCTTAACAAATGAATTGGAGGTTGAATTTGGAAAGCGATTCTCACCAACAGAAACTATTCCAGAAAACTAAAGAATTATACCATATTCACTAATTTTCTCCTAAATTTGGCGTTATACACTCAATGAAGAAATTAGTAATCTTATTCCTTTTGTTATTAAGCTGTCAACTATCGGCTCAAACAATAACGTCTGTCTATATCCATGTTGATAAAAAATCGGAACGATTTAAGAAAGTAAATGATTCAATTTCTGACGAAAAATTTATTTCAAAAGCAATTACGACATTCAAGTTATTAGGATATGTAGGACTATCAATACAGGATACCACATTTAAAAGAAAGCAAGTTCATTATTGGTTAAATTACCGTACTAAATACAAAAAAGTAGTTTTAATTAACAATGAAAACTACTTAACTACTAATTTAAATAACACGTTTTCAGCTATTAATAAACAGTTAGTTAGCTTAGAGAATTCTGGTTTTCCTTTCGCTAAATTGAAGATAGTTAATCAAAAAATAAAAGCTAAGGAATTAATATTAAATTACAAAATTGATTCTGGGAAAATAGTTCTAATAGATAAAATTCATATTAAAAGTGAGGATAAATTCAATCAAAAAACAATATTAAATAGCATAGATTTAAAAATTGGAGACTTGTATAATGAAAGTAAAATTAGAGCAATTGTTCCAATATTAACAGCTTCAAATTTATATAAAACTATTCGTGATCCACAATTGATATTTAAAGATGGAAAGGCGGAGGTATTTATTTATATTAAAAAAATGAATTCGTCCAGTGCGGATGGTTATATAGGTTTACAACAGGACAAAATAACACGTAAATTACATTTGAATGGTTATCTTAATTTACAATTAAGTAACGCCTTAAATAGGGCAGAGTATCTTAATTTAAACTGGAAAAGTAATCCAGACAAAACTCAAAATTTGAAACTTAACTTTGAATACCCTTTTTTATTTAACTCTCCAATTGGTATTGAAACCAACTTAAACTTGCAGAAGCAGGATACAAGTTTTGTTAAATCTGATTTTGATTTTGGTATAAATTATATTCAGCCCTATTTTAAAATTGGATTATATAATAAGTTTATAAATTCTATTATTTTAGATAAAACAACCACCTTTAACATTACCGAGTTTTCAAAAAACATTATTGGTTTAAATGTCGTGTTAAAACCACATTTTTATTCTAGTTTATCATTTTACAAACCAAAACTGTCAATAAAAGGTGGGTTTTATAGTTATACGTCTGACTCGATTCAAACTAAAACATCTTCATCAAATTATACGTACTTGATTAATTTGGAGCAAAAGTTCAAATTTCTAAATTATTTTAGTTTTAATAACCAAACCGGTTTTAACGGTTTAAACTCCTCTTATAATTTATCACGTAACGAATTAGTATATTTTGGTGGTTTAAAATCTGTAAGGGGGTTTTATGAGCTTGAATTAACAGGGAATGAAGTGTTTACTGTGCTAAATGAAATAGAATATCAACCCGTTTCATCACTATCCTTTAAATTAATATATGATTATTCACAATTTAGACTTAATGGTAGCAACCATACTAATAGTTTTGGTGTGGGGTTTGGGTTGATAAATGAAAACAGTATCCTAGAAATTAGTATCGCGAATGGCGTTTTAAACTCAAACCAGTTAGATTTTAATACAACCAAAATTCACATTGGGTTTAAAGCTAGTTTCTAAAGTCTGTTGCAGTACATTTCAAAACAATGGATATAAAAAAACTCCAGATATGCATCTGAAGTTTTTTAATATTAAATCTTAAGTTTATTTTCTAAGGGGAGTCACATCTGTAAGTGTAGCACTTATTTTTGCATCACAATCAGTTGGTAATTCAGATTCAGTTTTATCATAATAAAACTTTAAAAACATACCTTCTACTTGGAAGCGTGAATCTAAATTCTCTGGATATAATTTAAATAATGACCCATCATTTTCTTTAGCGTCAATATATAACTTACAACCCGTGTCAGAAATATGAACTGTTCCTACAATTCTAATTCTCTCTCCTGATTCAGTGGTAGTGTCAATGACTTGCTCTATTTCTACTTGAGTCTCATTCACTGCAGTCGCATTTTTTCCATTACCACATGATAACATCATAAAACAAATACTTAAGGGTAAAATCAATAATTTCATAATTTATTTTTTTTAGTGGTTTAACCCACAAATTATACCAATTAAATGAAGTACACTACAAAATGTAGTGTACTTCATTTTAAAATTTATTTTACAGTTATTTTTATCGTATTTATTTTTTCATTTGACGTTACATTTAAAATGTATAATCCTGAAGCTAAATCTGAAGTAGGAATCACTGCAGATGCTCCAGATAATTCAGTTTGTGTTAAACTATAAATAACTTTACCAGATAAATCCATTAACTGAACAGAAGTAGGTGCAGTACCGTTCCATTGCACATTAACAAATTCTGTTGCTGGGTTAGGGTAAACAATTACAGAATTCTCTTTATTTACATTAATCCCAACTGGACCATCTCCTACTTGAATAGTTCCTTGATAAGGTTTGTAATTTTGTTTAGTACCAGTTACAGTTAACACTTGGTTAGAAGTTAATGCCGTAAAAGTAAGTGTTGCACTACCACCAGAAACTATCCCTGTCCCTAAAATGTTTCCATTTTGAGTAATAGCTATTTTAGCACCTTCTACATTACATGTTACATTAACTGATGTTTCTCCTAAGTCTACATTTGAAATATGGGAAGCTGTTAAATTAGTAGTTACTTTATTTCTGAAAAGCGTTGATGGATCACCAAACATTACCCAAGTTTGCATTACTTCTCTTGCATTTGTATTTGCATTGTAATCTTCTAACATACTCATTTGAGCATTGTAGAAAATCCCACCTATGGTTGCTTTTTTATTGTTTGAATATGATTCTGCAATAATTTCAGCCATTTCGTCTTGTGTTTGCATAGGTTCTGCCCATGCCATTAAAATACTTGAGCCACATGCTGCAATTGAACCTGCTGGTGTATTGTTGTTAGTTGCACGCATCCATGTTTCAGAAATACATGTACCAGATGTAAATGTTCCATTGTTACAAGCTACTGATATTACTAAAGGGTATTTCCCATTATTTGTAGCTTGGTCAATGTGAGTTGAACTATAACTTCCTGTTATACAAATATTTTGAGCACCATGTCCTGTATAGTTAAATAGACCAATTCCATTGTTTACAGCAGGTGTAATTAATGCGTCACTAGGGTTACCAGTGGCATCATCTCCACCATGACTTCCATCATAAAATTCGTGAATTTCAGTATATCCAAATCCTAATAATTTAGTTCTAATATTTCTCAAGTGTTGCCAGTCTGCCTCAGAGTCATCACCATACCCAGCACCTTCATCAGAACCTAAACCAATAGCCTTAGTCATCCAATCACCAGTAGCAGGTGTTTTTTCATACTCTAAAGTTCTATCTACCATTGTTGTTATCTGATTAGCGTTTCCAGAAAAACGTCCAATAAAAGCTTCCGGGTAAAAATCATTACCGGTAAGTTGTGCATAATAGGTGTCGCTCCATAATTGTTCATTACTTCCAGTTGTACCATAAGTATGAGAAGGTACATCCGCATGATCACCAACAAGTAAGATATATACTAAATTTGGGTTGTTTGAATAAAACGATTGAATATATGCTTTGATCTGGGTATCTGTTGTACCTGCATCTGCAGTAGTAACAACAGTTGTTTTGATTCCTGATTGAATTTTCCAATTGACTAACGGCTGAATTTCATCTGTTAAGGCAGCTGTTGTAATAATTAGCATTTCACCATCTTCACCTAGTGGCGTATAACGTCCAAATACAGTTTGAGCGTTTAAGTATTGTTCATTATAAATACTAGAAAATACATCTCTTTGAATTGCTGAAGCTGTTAACTCATTAATTCCTGCTTGATCTTCATTTGTAATTACATTAGTTCTAACATTTGAATATACTCTTAATGTTTTAGTAACAGGGTTGTATTGGTATGGAGATACTGATACAGTTACACCTCTTGTATTCCTTAAGTTAAATGGTGTACTTAATTCAGCAATTGTACCTGGATAAAATGCATCAGAGGAATAAACACTTCCGAATGTATAAGGAATTGTTGATGGATCGATATTTCGAGTTAAATGACCTTTAGACGGTACTACATTAACATTCAAATAGTCAATAAAACCATCATGCTCTACTTCTAAAGAAATTTCACCACTATTGGGTACAATTACTGATTCAGTAAAATATGGGATTGCTGGTGCTCCAGCTGTCATGGTTGTGACTTTATTAGATTTTGTAAAGTCTTGAAAATTTTGATTATCAATTTGTGTGTACACTGCATTCCTTTCTTGCAATGTGTGTTTCATTGAAATCATATTGTCCTGAGATGACAATAATTCAAACTGTTGACCAATGCCAAAGAATGAACTTAGCGCAAATGCGCCTAAGATAAATGTTTGTTTCATAATTTAATAGGTTTTAAGAGAAACGAATCTATTAAATAAAATTAAGTACATGTCTAAAAGAAACCTTCATTGATTTAACGGTAGTAATTTAGAACTTAACGGTGTGTTTTTATAAAATTAACTATTTATAGCACAGTTATTTAAACGGATAAAAACCTTTGTTAAACGTTTTTTTTGATGGATAAATTTATTTTTGTTTCATTTTTAACCTGCTTAATAACAAATGAACTTTGAATGTTTGATACAATTTTAAGTTGTGCCATTTTGTGCAAAACAAATTCTTGATACTCCAACATATCACGGAGTAATATTTTTAATAAAAAATCATGTTTACCTGTTATATAGGACGTTTCCATTATCTCATTTCGACTATTAATAAACTGTTCAAACTCTTTAAAATAGGCTTCCTGATGCTTAACTAAAGTGACTTGACAGTATACAGTTAGTTTTTTATCCACTAATAAAGGGTCTATTATTCCAACATATTTACTTATAATTTGAGATTGTTCAATCTTTTTAATTCTTTGTTGAACCGGTGTAATGGATAGGTTTACTTTTTGTGCAAGTTGTTTGATAGACTGTTTTGCATTTTTTTGTAGTTCATTTATTAAGCAAATGTCAATAGCATCTAATGGTAGCATAGTTTATTTTTTTGTTTTAGGTTTTGTTTTATTAACTAAGTAACCTAACTTACTTAGCTTTGTGTGTAAATGTAGTTATATTTACTTTGTTAGTTTTGATTTGTAATAAAAAGAACTGCATTTTGTATCTTTGTGCAAAAAAAATACCATGAGAGATTTGAACAAAGTATTAGAGAGAATTAGTACTAACAATGCTTCCTTCTTAGGGTATCCCTTAGCTAAAGACTTTTCATTCAAAGAATTCGCGCCATTTTTAGATCTTTGCTTGAATAATGTTGGTGATCCTGAATCTCCATCAACATTAACTATTGACACAAAAGAAATTGAACTAAAATGTATTTCTTTTTTTGCTAACATGTTATCAGCTACCATGAAAGACGTTTGGGGTTATGTGACGAATGGTGGAACTGAAGGAAATCTTTATGGATTATATTTAGCAAGAGAAAACTTTCCTAATTCAGTTGTTTACTATAGTGAATCAACTCATTATAGTGTTAAGAAGAATTTACACATGCTTAACATGAATAACATTGTGGTGAGAAGTCAACAAAATGGAGAAATGGATTATAAAGATTTAGAGCAAATTTTAATGATTCGTAGAGATAAGCCAGCCATTTTCTTTTTAAACATTGGAACCACAATGACTGAAGCGGTTGATGATTTAGATAAGATTAAGAGAATTATTCAAAAGTACGCCATTAAAGATTATTATATACATTGTGATTCTGCGTTTTTAGGCTGTGTGGCACCATTTGCTGATCCCAAGCCAAAATTTGATTTTTCTGAAGGTGTAGATAGTATTTCTATATCTGGACATAAATTTATTGGAGGACCTATACCAAGTGGATTGGTTTTAGTTAAAAGACAACATAGAAATAGAATTGCAAATTCAATATCATATGTAGGCACGTTAGATACAACCATTACGGGATCTCGAAATGGATTAACACCATTATTTATTTGGTCTTTTATTGAGAAAAATGGTATGGATGGAATAAAAGCAAGGGTTTTAAAATCACAAAAACTAGCGAGATATGTAGAAGAGAAGTTAAATAATCTTGGTTTGAATGCTTGGCGAAATAATGACGCACTAACTGTTGTCTTTGATAAGCCATCTTCATACGTCTGTGAAAAACATCAACTAGCATCTGAGGGAAATATAGCACATATTATTTGTGTACCAGGAATAGAAAAAGAACATGTAGATGTTTTAATTAATGACTTAGTAAATGAATGTGTATTGGTGTAAGAAATAGCAATAACACAAGTAAGTAATAAAATTATAACGTATATCTAACGAAAACAATTAACAGACTCATTTTAGAGTTTAACAACGTTAATTCTGAAAAAGAGGAGGTTTAATCTTGTATTGAACTAGTCGAATTATCGATACACACGAGCTTAACCACTATTTATGCAGCAGCTTTTCTTAGGTTACTATGAAAACTTAGTATGTTTGATATACTTTTTTGATCAATGCGCTGACAATGTGCTACAGCATTTTCAATTTGAGTCATTAATTTATCAAACCCACCATTTTCAAAAATCCTACCATCCTGCTGTGTAAATACACCATTTGGAATAATGGCTTCTTTAAGTTCTTTAGTGTTGTCAATATTTGGTAGAGCAACAAATTCAATCCCATCAAATAGGTCTAAGCTTTTATTTAGTGAACAAAATTGTTTGTTGGCTTTATTCCCAAAGTCATCTAATTCCAATTGCGTAAGGGCAGTATTGTTTTGAATTTTTACTAAACCTTTCATTACTTCATTTTTTACATCTACAATTGCTTTATACACCTGAGTGATAGTTTGATGTTGTCTATATAGCGCTTTAAGTTCAATTGTTTTATTTACACTATTTGCTAACTTAATGTGAGCTACACAAAACTTAGTATCCCATGATTTGAAAGTTGTATTGAATAGAATTTCTCTTTTTTCCATTAAATAATTATAACCTTCTTCTAACTGTTTTTTCTGAAATGTTTTATTATCGTAAGTAAACGATTTTTGCTTTGAAGTACCTTCACCAATTTGAACAGCCTGTTGTAGTAGTGTTTCAATTTCACGGACTGGTTTCATTAGGGTCTTAATTTCACCAATCAATTCCGTTTTGGCCATGACTTTTTCTGTGTTATTTGCTTGTTTTTGTAAATCAGCTACGTCTTCAATTTTTAGAAACCTATTTTCAAAATTATTGTCATACTCATCTAATAAATCCTTACCAACGTTTTCTGCAGCAATAAATGATTCAAATGCATTAACCTCTATAAAATTATCCGGTTTTTTATTTAAGTATTGATCATAAATTAAAGCAGTAACTTCTTCCTGTAAAGTTTCTTTTGTCCCAAATAATAACCACGGACTTCTAGTGTCTGTATCACATTTAACATAAGGAGATTTAGCACTTGCTTGTCTAACATCATTTGGCGGGTGACTAGCATACATACTTACTTTAGACTGCTCAGATGTGTTAAAGTACTCTTTTCCACCTCTTACATCATTTGGAAAGTTAGCTATTAGTTCATTTTGAGCTGAACTATCTCTATCTATAGCTAATAAGTGATGTGTATAAAGGTTATTTACAAATGCATTTTTTTGAGACGATAAATAGGCATTTTGAATGGTGTTATTCCAATTTGCCGACCCATTATCTAATCTCCAAAGTCCAGATACAATAGCATCACTACCAGAAGTACTTACAGCGACTTTATCTGCATTAAACTCCATTTCACGCGACAAACTCGAATGCATGATATTTAAAAACTGATAGAATAAATTCAACAACTGTCTGATGACCCAAATAATAGGAGTTACTGCCCATGCAAAGATAGACACCCTTATATCTGCTGAACGCCATTGATCCAAAACATTATCCCAACTGTCTCTTGAAAAAATCATATCATGAATTATAGTGTTAGCCGACATGATAAAACTTCCAATACGCATACTACGTTGTGCAAAATGTCCAAATTCATGACTAACTACAGCTTTAAACTCTGAAACATTTAAACAACTTACTAATCCCAAGCCAATAGTTAATTCTTTTTTCACAGGAAATATTAAGCTTAACCAAACATTACTGTAGGATACATAGGCATTTACGTCTGGATCTACATATATATTCTTTGGTGTTGGAGCACCCGTATCTTGACATATTTGCATAACAAAAGCCCATAATTCTGGATTGTCTTTTTCTTTTAATTTAACTCGATTTGGAATTTTATGATTCTTTATTTTAAATAAGAATTTAAGAGTGAAGGTAAATAAGGTTAGAGCAATAGCTATAGCACCTACTTTTAATAGAATAGTAAGTTTATTTACTTCATGTATAGGATAGAATATGGCGTACTCGATTAAATATCCGGCAGAAACAACCATGGCAGCATATAAAACAAAAAACAATAAAACAGCTAATATAGCCAATGTTACTTTTACCTTATAAATGGTAGTTAATTTGGTTAAGTCTTTCGGTAAAAAATGAGGATTATTGGGGTACAATTTACTAGTTTTCATAACATTTTCATTTTTAACGTACTTGTATCAAGTTCGTCAAGTTTTCATAGGATTTATTGATTACAAATTTAATAAATTTATCTCATATAATAACGCACAGCAATCTAATAATATTGTGTTGCATATTAAATTAAAATCAGAGTAATTAAATTTCCCCTCCAAAACCTTTTAAGAAAACCTACGTGCGAATACCGGTCAACGAACTTCAACCTTTTAATATCGCTTTACTGTAATAAAAAAAACTTCAACCACGAGTAAACCAGAAGTAATACACCATCATTCACATACAGACTAATACTAAGCGCGTAGTGTCAAGCTTGTTGAAATGAGGGGGTAAAAAAATCACCCACCGAATCGTTCACGATCGAATTGAATAGAAATATGTATCCAAATAGAACGCCCTAAACGTAACATAACTGGGTAAAACACCAAAAAAGCTAAGAGCATACACCCAAACGACACCCAAGGGGAAACTGCCGTAGACAGTAATGCCATGAATAAAAATGGTATTTCAATAGCAATTACAATGGGGTAGGATGTCCATAAGGCGCCAATCCAAAACCCAGGTTCAATTTCAAAGTATTGCTTGCAAACAGCACATTGTTTTGGCATGGTTAAAATATTTGAATACCTGAAAATTCCTTTTTCTGTAAACAAATTACCCTGCCTACATTTTGGGCATTTTAAATTAAAAATAGAAGAGGTAAGTGTGCGGTTAGTCATGTGTTGCAAATATAAACTTATTATTTTTGTGTAAAAGCAAATACAAAACGATAGGCTTCATAATTTCTAAAGGATTTACTTCAATTAGGATGTTATTACAAGTCTACTACCAAAAAAATGAAACACACACACTGATTTTTCTAAAAGTTTAGGAGCACACTATAGTGGCAACTAACCAACGAAGAATACTAGAGAACAGCAATTCTGAATGTTGTCTTTACTTAAGCTTAGTAAGACTTTTGGTAAAGTAAAGTAACCTAACGTACATTTCGATTACTACTATAATTCTCAATCAGCTTGTTAGCAAAATTATTAAAGTTGCGGATGGTTGAGACCGACAGCGAATATTCGAAACCACAAAACGGATTTGATTTAATGGAAAGTTTTGAGTCTATTATATGTAAACTTAATTTGTATAATATTACCTTTACAGTATGCCAGCTAGTCCCCCTAAAATATATACACTTACCAACCTCGCTCGGTCTTTGGAAAACCATATGGATCAAACCTTTGGTGCTAAAACGTTTTGGGTAAAGGCAGAATTGTCAAAAGTAACAGTGTCAAGCGGTAGACGCTATATTGAATTAGTGGATTCTGAAAAAGAGACAGTTACTGCTAAAATTCAAGGCATTATTTGGGGAAATACTTATACGGCTATTAAGAGTAGGTCGGGCAAAGTGATTGATTCTATTATTCAACCGGGTAACAAAGTTTTAATAGCTGTTAAAATACAATACGATAAGCTGTATGGTTTAAAATTGTTGATTGTTGATTTAGACTTATCGTATAGCTTTGGAGATGTAGAGCAATTGAAAAAGGAAACGATTCTTAAATTAAAGAAAGAGGGACTTTTATATAATCAGAAATCAATTTATTTACCTGTAATTGCTAAACGAATTGGTTTAATCAGTTCAATGGGTACATCTGGATATAAAGATTTTGTAACGGAATTGTCATCTAATCATTATTACAGTAATTTTACTGTTAAAAATTTTGATTGTAAAGTGCAAGGCAAAGCGGCCATACAAGAGCTAATTAAAGCCATTGCCTCAGCCAATACCTATGATGTAGATGTGATTGTGATTTTAAGAGGAGGAGGCTCTAAAATTGACTTAAACATCTTTAATGACTATGAACTCTGCAAGGTAATTTCAGAGTCCAAATTACCGGTTATGACCGGTATTGGTCATGAAACAGATGATGTGGTCGCTGACTTAGTGGCGCGTAAAAGTTTAATCACGCCTACAGCTGTGGCTAAAGCATTATACCTATCCATTGCCACCTTTAATTCTAACCTTATTAATTCTTATACAGCTCTTAAAGTGACGAGTGATAACCAGTTAAGAAACAAAAAAGAAGAATTTAAACGGCATAAAAAAGACATTTATATAACGAGTACCTCCATTTTAAATGAAACGTCTCAAAACCTGCTAGGCTTTACACATTATATTACGACTAGGCTAAATGTTATTCATAGAACACATGCTACTGCATTAGATGTTAATTATGAAAAGATTAAGTTATTGAGTAGGGATTTAATTAAACAACAACAATTGGACTTAAATTCTAAATTAAAGTTGGTTGGCATTCTAAACCCTGAACGCTTATTAAAAACAGGATACTCTATCTCGTCTGTTGATCATGAAAAAATTACAACCTTGGACAATTTAGTAGGCAAGGAGCTGAAGACAGAAACAGACAAAGGCACCATTTATAGTAAAATCACGAAAATTAAAAACAATAGAACATGACAACGATACCAAAAAACATGAAATATGAAGATGCCTTAGCTCAAATTGAGGAGATTGTTAGTGAATTAGAGCAAAAAGAAGTGAGTATTGATGAGCTCATTAAGCGAGTGAGCTTTGCTAAAGAATTAGTTGATTTTTGTCAAAATAAATTAACTAAAACGGAAAAAGAAATAGAGAAAATCATTGAAGACAAATAGTATTATTATACTCTGTCTTAATTTAATTTAGTAGCCAGTTGTGGCGAATAGCGTAAATCCAGGCTAAGTAAAATACACAGTAGAGGTTGAGCACGTAGTGGAGGTTCTAAACTATAAAACAGGAGTTAACCAATAAGATTTTAAAAAATAGTTTATTCTTTCAATTTTTTCGCTTGTTTTTTAAAGTAATTTCTGAATAGGATATTATGTTTCAATGCTTCCAAATTTTCTTCTAAAGTTTTAGAACTCCTTTTCAGATTCTCCATAGTTTCATTTAAATTGTTGTCAAAGGTAGTATCTGTCAGAACGGTCGTTACAGCACCGTCTCCTTTTGTCACTTGATCTGTTATTACTTGTATATTTCCTGCTACATGCATTAGGGAGTCGGACACGTTTTGAAGATTTGTCATGGTTTGATATAATTTAACTGAAAACGTAGTATCTTTTAGGAGTTGACCAATTGACCCATTACCAGAATTTACGTTACTAACAATCGAAGAAAGATCTTCTGTAAATCGAATGGTGTTTAGGCTAGATTGTTGAATATCTAATATAGTCTTAGAAACCGTATTAGAAACAGCGGTATCGGATAATAAACCCCAGAAAGAATTTGGGTCATTCATTTTTTCAGAAAAAACCTTCAAGTTTTTTGCAATATCAGCAATATCTTCATTGGTTTGCCCTAATGTTTTAAATAAATTTTCTGTTTTAAGAGGCTCAGATGAAGATAGAATATCTCCTTCTTGAATTTCAATACTGGGTTGATCCAATGAATTAATGTTTACTAATTTATTTCCCATTAAACCATCTGTACCGACACTTACAATTGCATTTTTTTTAATGAAGCTTTGGTATTTATTTTCGATTATCAAATCTACCTTAACGGTTGAATCGTTTATGATTTCCACTTGAACAACTGTCCCTACATTCATTCCTGCCAAACGAACACTATTCCCCTCCGTTAAGCCATTCACATTTTTGAAATTAGCGCTTATTTGAAAGGTCGAACCAAACAAATTTTGTTTATCTCCAATAATGTACATAGTAATAGTTAGCAAAATAAATCCTAACAAAACCATTGCGCCTAGCCGTATATTTCTTGATGTTTGATTTGTCATATTTGATTATTTAAAAAACGCATTAATTTTTGGATCCGTAGAGTTTTTTAACGCTTCATAAGTTCCAATAGCGTAACAAGTACCGTCAATTAACATAACAATTTTATCTGCTACTATTTGAATGCATCTCAAGTCATGGGTAATGACTATGGTGGTCATATCATATTTTTCTCTTAAGTCAACAATTAAGTGACTAATTTCTTTAGCCGTTATTGGGTCAAGACCTGTTGTTGGTTCATCATAAAGCACAATTTTGGGTTTAAGAATAAGTGTTCTAGCTAAAGCGATTCGCTTTTGCATTCCACCAGATAATTCTGCAGGCATTAAATCTATTGTGTCTAATAATCCCACATTTGAAAGTGTTTCCTCCACTAATGTATCCACTTCCTCTTTTGATTTTTTTAAGCCATGTCGGCGTAAAGGAAATTCTAAGTTTTCTCGTACAGTCATTGAGTCATATAAAGCATTACTTTGAAATAAAAAACCAGCTTTTAATCTGATTTTATCTAATTCACTTCTTGAAAGGGAAGTAATATTATTTTCAAAAACATGAATAGTACCTGAGTCAGGTTTCATTAAACCAATAATGCATTTTATTAATACTGATTTACCTGAACCTGATTTACCAAGAACGGCATACGTTTTTCCATGAGGTAAATCAAAATTAAAATCAATCAATACCTTATTAGAACCAAAAGATTTATTTAATTTTTTAATTCGAATAGGATATTTAGACTCATATCCTTTAATAGCGTTAGCTTTAGTATGTGTAACGTTGAGTTCCATAGCTTTAAGTATATCCAGCTAAATCCGTAATTTGTACAGCAATTAAATCAATAATAAATACAAGTAATGACGAGACAACCACAGCAGAGTTTGCAGATCTTCCTACACCTTCTGTTCCTTTCCTAGAGTTAAACCCTTCATAACATCCAATTATTCCAATGGCAAACCCAAAAAAGAAAGTCTTGAGAAGAGAAGGTATAACATCACTATAGGTTAACGTCTCAAATACTTGATTCCAAAATAAATCCCAACTCAGATTGCCACGAATATTTGTGCCCAAATAAGCACCATAAAGTGAAACTGCGTTAGCTAAGACAGCTAAAATTGGAATCATTAAAAAAGCTGCTGTCACACGGGTAACTACTAAATACTTGTATGGGTTAGTTCCTGAAACATCCATAGCATCAATTTGTTCCGTTACCTTCATAGATCCTAACTCTGCACCAATACCTGACCCAATTTTACCAGCGCAAATCAGTGCAGTCATAACTGGGGCTATTTCTCTAACAATAGAAACAGAGACCATTCGTGGTAGCCATGCTGCTGCGCCAAATTCAACCAGTGTTGGACGCGCTTGAATGGTTAAAACTAATCCCATTATAAAAGCCGTAATGGCAACAAGAATCAGAGATTTATAACCAATATAAAAACATTGTCTTATAAATTCTTTAAATTCAAATCGTGGACTCAAAATTTCACGAAAATACCGACCAGTAAAGGAGGTGACATCTCCAATTTTGAATAATATATCTCCAATTTTTTCTTGCATACATTAAAACCTTATTTAAAGTAATTTAACTTCAATTGAATTAGTATAATATATTATTTAGTAAAACACATGTCTTTTGGGTCGAAAACTAAATATATTCATTTAATATAATGATTACTATTCGATTAACAATAGTATTCTTGAAAAAATAAAAGAAGTCTCAACTTATTTCATAAGAAATGGGTAACAAGTCTATAATGATTTTTGTTGTAATGTACTAGATAGTTGGATTGAATCGTTTAAAAAAGACAAACCAATAATTTATTCTAATTTACAATAGTTTATCACCAAAACTAAGTAGTTTTACAAAAAAAATGAGCTTATCAATATGTCATTCGAAACAGTTGAAGTTATTATAGGTATAATTACCATTTGTTTAATGGTGGCTACGCAGGGCGTGTATATAATTGATGTGATCAATAAGAAAATTGTCCCCAGCTTATTAACGTGGTTTGGTTGGGCGTTATTAATGGGAGTTAGTTTAGTGGCTCAAATTCTAGAGGGTGGGTTGGCGTATAGTCAATTTGGAATGATAACCGCGACATTGGGCTGTTTAGCCATTAGTATCATAGCTTTACTACTTAACAATTACAGCTTAAAAAAAATTGATTGGTTTATTTTAGGAGCTGGTTTGTTGTGTTTAGTACTATATTTAGTGTCTAAGAACGCATGGTTAACTACTATTTATTCCATTTTGGCTGATTTGATTATTGCTATCCCTATGCTTACAAAAGTATTGAAAGATCCTGAATCGGAAAAAACAAATGCGTGGTACATTAGTTTTGCAACTTGGGCATTAACTTTAGTAATTTGTTTTAATCATGATATATTGTATGCTATTTTCCCTATCTACTTATTTATGTTTTGTGTCACAATTATTGTGCTTATGAACAGAAAGAGGAAAGCTACTAATGCGTATTGAACTAAAAATATTAAGTTAAAATACTTGATTTGAATGTTTAGATTGGATGGTGTAATGTTTTAAAAACAAATACTTTACACTGTTTTTAATTGTGTGTTTAAAATTTTAAAGTAATTATTTAAATTTTAGGAAATAAGGCTAATTTCAGGGTCATAATAATTTGTAAAACGCTTATGGATGGTGTCATTAATATGAGTAATAATTGGACTTTTATCAGATAAATAACCACTTGGATTCTTTCGCCAAATCTGTTTAAATGTATTAATACTATGCGCTTGATCGTAGAACCCTGCATCAATTGCACACGCGGTTAAGTTATTTTTACCAGTAATTAAGTTTAAGTAATTATTTAATCGCCATGTATCACATAACGCTTTGGGACTTATACCTAGTTTTTTTTTAAACGATTTATGTAAGCCTTGCCTAGATACACCAAATTCAGTACTCAAGTCTTGAACAGAAATAGCTCCTCTTTTATCTAAAATGAAATTAACTTTCTCACGTAAATCAGTATTCAATGTGTATTCTTTTCTCAGAATTTCATAATTAAACCCCTCTAATTCATTTAGACAGTCGTTTAAATCACACGATTCTTTTATGATCTTTAAATCATTATTAGAGTGATTATTAAGGCAGTTTAACTCAATCACACCATTAGTGGTTATTTCTTTTAACCCATTCGTTTTTAGTACGTTTTGATAGGAAAAAGATTTGAGTCGAACACCAAATAATTTCCCAGTCGTTTTTATAGTCATTGGACTTGTTAATTGTGGACAAAGGTAAACACCCGCACTGTACTGTTTGTTCTGAATTTTAAAGAGAGTAGTAGTAATAATAACATTAAATGTCCCATCAGGAATAAGTGTGTATTCTCCCCATGTGTTTGCTGTAAGCATCCAATAACTCTCTGTAAACTGTGAAAGTTCACTTTTACTTTTTAATTCTGTAACACACATGATATACAAATATATAATTTGTGTAATTATTAACGCATGCTAATTATTTAAAACATGTTAAAATATTGATTATCGGCTTAGAATTGGTGTTAAACCAATCCTTCCTCTCAGGTCAGAAACTTTTGAAGTTCATTCAGATATATGGAACCTTCTGTATTTATTATAGGTCTACATTTGTATTAGAATTATGAAAACAAAAACTATAATTTCTTAATCTGCTTGTGGTAACGTTTTCAAAAAAGAGTAAGTTCTCCTGTTGAAACAGTTTTGGAACTGCAAATAAAATAATTGAATATTGAGGTAGATATACTCATAAAACAGAGTATCTGTTAACAACTTTCAATCTTAAGATTATCGATTATATCTGAAGCAATTAACGAACTATAAGTTCTTTGCTCAAGACCTTGATCACCAGCTTTACCGTGAAAGTATACTCCTATAATAGCAGCAGATAAAGGTTCATATTTTTGAGCCAGTAACCCAGTGATAATGCCCGTTAATACATCCCCGCTTCCAGCAGTAGCCATTCCTTGATTTCCAGAGGTGTTAAAAAACAGTTTTCCTTCTGGAGAAGAAATGCACGAGTAAGCATCTTTTAATACAATGATACATTTATGTTTCTTAGAGAATTCTATTTGTTTTTTTAGTCGCTCAGGAGTACTTTGAGATGGACCTACCAGTCTATCAAGTTCTTTTATGTGGGGAGTTAAAATTGTATTATTAGGTAAAAGCTTTATAAGCTCATTATTAGTGGAAATGATGTTTATAGCATCCGCATCTAAAACTAAAGGCTGGATACAGTTTTCAAGAAGTTTCTTCAGCATTTTTATGGTTAATTCATTTTTACCAATTCCAGGACCAATGCCGATAGAGTCATATTGTTTTATATCTGGTAATGTTGTTAAGATTTTCAAATCCTCATCTGTAAGGCACATAGCTTCTGGTACAGAAGTTTGTATTATTTCATATCCACATTTAGGGATATTACTTGTCAATAAACCTACACCACTTCTTAAACAAGCCTTTGCTGACAAAATAGCTGCTCCAATTTTCCCGTATGAACCTGCCATTATAAGAGCATGGCCATAAGTTCCTTTATGAGACTGTCTTGGTCTTGATTTTACATATTTTAAAACCCTCTCATCAAGCATAAAATAGGCTATTTCTTGTCTAGGTATAAAGGATTCATTTAATCCAACATCTACAATTTCCCAACTCTTTATGTAAGAACTATTTTCAGGGAAAAAGAAAGAGAACTTGGCGTTCTGAAAACTGATGACATGAGTAGACTTTATAATATGTTCGGATTTAGAAATTGTATCACAAGAAAGACCAGATGGAACATCTATTGAATAAACTTCTTTTCTAGCATTGTTAATCGATTCAATAACTCCTGCAGGTAAACCATTTACTGAACTATTGAGTCCAGAACCAAATATTGCATCAATTATAATGTCAAAATTAGAAAAATTAGGCAAAACTGATAATGAATCGAGAACCGTCACATCTTGTAGTCTGTTTATGTTTACCATACAATCTTTAGAAAGTGTTTCTCTAAATTTCACAAGTACAGCGTTAGCATTAATACCTCTATTTTTTAATAACCTACATACTGCAAATCCGTCTCCTCCATTATTTCCTACCCCACAGACAATCATTATTCTTTTGGACCCTATATTTTGTTTTTCAAGCGCTTTAACAAATGAATGGGCCGAACTCTCCATGAGCTCTAACGAAGAGATAGATTTATTCTTAATGGAATAATTATCGACTTCTTGAATTTGAGAAACGTTTAATATTTTCTTTAGATTATCCATGTCTAGTTCTAAAATACGGTAATAGATTTAACTGATTTTTATTAAAATTACACACCAAATTTGGAGTTTTGTAATCTAAAGATAAGTGGAATATTTCATTGTTAAAAATTTTAATTGCATTTTTCATGACCAGTCGTGAGCATTTAATGTTATAAAAGTTTGATCTAAATAAAAATTATATTTCAATATTCCATTAATTCTTTCTGTAATTACTTTTTGATACATCAATAATGTTATACTCCGAATTCATTGAGGTTAGTCATTACTTCAATTTAGTTCAATGTAGGATAGTATTCAGTTTTGGTTTATCAGTAAACCGAACACTTAGTTATTAGTTGTCTTTTGACGAGTAGAGGTGTTGACTTTTATTTAACAATATGGTTTACATATTTACAATTCTGTTGAAAATTAAGTTTCTAACTTTGTGATCAAAACACACTTATGAATTTTTTTAAAGTTGTACTTCTATCCCTATTTGTTAACACGATAGCATTTTCGCAGAATGGTTTTGTAACTGGAAGTGTAGTTGATGTAGCTACGCAAGAACCATTGGCATATGGAACTGTAACCCTTAACAAGGAAACTGACTCAACTATGTTAACTGGAGTAATAACGGATTCAATTGGCAAGTTTGAATTGACTAAAATTCCAGATGGAAACTATTATTTAGCTTTTAAATTTATTGGCTATACTGAGCAGAAATTAAGCGGAGTTACCATATTAAAATCTAATACAGCAACATATGAAAATCTTGCCATGTCAGTAGACAGTGAATTGGATGCGGTAACTGTTACGGGAGAGAAAGTACTGTTTGAAAATAAGATTGATAAAAAAGTCTTTAATGCGGCAGAAAGCATGGAAGGACTGGGTGGGACAGGTTTAGACATGCTTAAGGCTGTACCTTTAATAACTGTAGATCAGAATGATAATATTTTATTGAGAGGTGATGGTAATGTCACTATATTTATAAATGGAAGACCAACTGCTATTCCAGCTAATGAATACTTAAAACAAATTCCAGGTTCGTCAATAGATAAAGTAGAACTGATTACTAACCCTTCAGCAAAATATGATCCAGAAGGTATGTCAGGTATCATTAATATTATTCTTAAAAAGGAGAAAATGTCAGGTTTTAATGGAACGATTAATAGTAATTTTGGCTATTCAAAGTATCATAAATCAACCAACACCTTATCTCTTAATTATAGGTCACAAAAATTAAATATTAGTGCCTCATCATCCTATTCAAATCGTAGAACTTGGTATGGCGGAACGTTAGATAGGAGTGTGTTATTGAATGACACGCTTTGGGATAATTTAGTACAGTCGGATTACGGAGAAAGAAAAAACACGAGTTTATCAGGACAATTGGGAGTAGATTATTTTATTAATGATAAAAATACACTCTATATTAATGGTACGTATAGAGAGGCGCTTAATTTAGGCTCAAGGTATATTGATTATTCAAATACGGATAATAATCAAATTTTAACAGCGTTTTCACAACGTACTGGAAATATTGATGTTCCAATGCGTTCACATAACATAAGTGGAGGTTGGCAAAAAAACTTTAAAAAATCTGGTCATAATTTAGATATTGATATCAACAACTCCTATTTTGGAATGGATGCGGATGAAAATCTGAGTCATGATTTTTTTGATAACAATAAAGAATTTTTATATCGTACAGCTCAAAACACAAAAGAGTTAAAAGGATTTTCAACTACTTTAGCTAAGTTAGATTACACCCTTCCAATTACTGACTCATTAAATCTTGAAGCCGGTGTTCACTATACAAACAGATTGTCAACAGATGACTTTTTCTCAGCATCTGGAGAATCAGCTGATGCGTTAATTGAAGATTTGGGTATTAGTAATTATTTTAGTTACAACCAAAAAACTATTGCGTCTTATGGAACTATGAGTAAGCAATTTAAAAAAATAGGAATTAAAGTTGGATTGAGGGCAGAGCAGACGTATACGGATGCCAGATTAATCTCTAGTAATGAGGTTTTTAAGAATATTTATTTAAGGTTATTCCCCTCAATCCACTTTAATTACAAATTAAAAGAAAATTCAGAGATACAATTAAGTTACAGTAAACGAATAAACAGACCTGAAGACCATCAATTAAATCC
>Ga0209291_1000766_pt1 | contig 30313 bp, 23 predicted proteins | sample GOMGulsemesocosm_FD_184633 | JGI IMG/M metagenome (GOLD analysis project Ga0209291, IMG submission 184633) | Methane-oxidizing microbial communities from mesocosms in the Gulf of Mexico - GOM9B Gulf of Mexico (SPAdes) (version 2) | ecosystem: Environmental > Aquatic > Marine > Cold seeps...
CTGAGATAGTGGACTGAGATAGTGGACTGAGATAGTGGTTTGGGATAGCGCACTGGTATATCGCAACAGGGTAGAAACCTGATGGGTCTCGATGATTATATTGAAACGGCAACCGACATTGCCGTTTCTCTTTGGGGTAAATAGCTGACTATTTCTTATCCTGGTCAAAGTCGCCGTTAAAGTGACCATGATCAGCATGTTCACGAGAGGCTGCTTTAATCTTGTCACCGATACGGCGCGTAGACGTTGGCGCAAAAGCGCGCAATTTACTCGTTACTTGTTCGTTTTGCTCCCCATCAGTGAACAGTTCTTCGCTCATCGCATAGAAAGTGGCTACATACGCCATAGCCTTGGTGTTGGTGGTCATTGCACCAAAGTTAACGTTGTTCATATCATCACACGTTTGGTGATAACACTTGTCGTATGCTACATCGACTTCTCCGCCAAACAAAGTGGCCTCGGCAGCGCTTTTTAGATTTTCAGCACCGGTAAATAAGCCGCCAAATGCAACATCCCAGTCTGCAAAACCGGCATAATCTGAACGTTTAGATAATGCTTGCGCAATGGTTGACTCGCCATTGTCAGTAAAAAACTCATTGAACATGCCTTCAATATGAGAAGTGCCTGCTGGTGGTTGGAAATCGCCAGGATAGGCATTGTCGGGGCTGTCTTTTGTATCAGAAAGGTCACCGTCCATCACACCGAAGATGTAGTTTGGTGAGCCAATCATATCAAAATTTAGGTAGATTTTTATTGGATTAAGTTCTTTATAGCGCGCTTCTATTAACTCGTAGTGAGCATTAGTCAGATCGGCAGGATCGCCAATACTCAGCTCTGCCATTATTAGCTGCTGTGCCTGATTGTAAAGGTCGCCAAACAATTCATTAGTGTAATGTTCTGACCCTAGCAAACCCGCTTCTTCTGCTGCCCACCAAGCAAAACGGACTTTATTTTTCTGCTCTATATGCATTAACTTAAGGCGTTTTTTGAGTTTAATTGCATACTCAAGCACACCAGCACTGCCTGAACCGTTGTCGTTAATACCAGGACCTGCCGCCACTGAATCGAGATGAGCTCCCAACATAACTATCTGGTCTGGATCACCCGCTGGTGTTTCTGTCAGAATATTTTGCGTTACGATCACGTCATCCGTAACCGAAATCGTTAACATGGCTTTGGCTGGGTTGGTCTGACCGGCGTCATGCCATGACTTACCCAAGTCGTAGCGGGCGCCAAATGCCGGGATCGTCGCAGTACTGTCACCGCCCAACGTTCCATTAATCACGCCCTTGCGGCCATCACTGTTGCCCTGATTAAAAACTATCACCCCGACGGCGCCCGCGGCTTGTGCATTCACCACTTTTGTATCAAAGGTGCAGCCACCACGCTGGATAACTGCGACTTTACCAACGACATCGATCCGACTAAAATCAGTCGTTTCGCAACCATCAGTGCTGTCGTAATTGGGCGAGTCAAAATTAAAGTCAGGGGTTACAAAAGTAATATCAGCGCTCAACGCACCACTTGAACTGCCAGAATAAGTCATTGCTGCGTAATCGGCCGGGACCTGGTCGGTAGCATCGCGTATATGAACCAGATCCTGGCCATTGACATTAATAACGGTATCGTCGCTCTCTACCCAGCGACGAAAATCAAAAGGTTGTAGCGTTACCTCGTAGCCATATTGTTCCAGAGTTTGCACTATATAATCTACTGAATTGGCATAACCTTGTGTTCCCGCTGCACGGTTACCCGATGTACTATCGCCAGTGGCAACGGCAAGCCCTTCAAGTACGACTAAGTGATCAACCAAACTCTTTTCTTTTATCGCCTTAGCTAGTTTGTTTGCAACCCAACGCGGGTCATTGCAACCGACGAACCCCGTCAACAATGCAGCACTTATTGCAATAACGATTACTTTTTTCGTATTAAGACTAATATTCTTCATGGATATCATCCTTCTCGTTGATTCACCCAGTCAACTTAGAACAAGCAGTTCAAAGCAAGCGTACAGTTGCCAATGGCTACGGACGGCCTAGCACCTTTGGCATTAGGTATGTATCTTCTCTGGCTCGATTAATGAATTAAAGAACATACGGTCACTGTCATAGCGCAGCCTTGCTCTTTTAAGTAAATTGGTTAATCAAGGAAGTATCTAATTGTCCGTATTTCGACGGCTGATCCTAGGGTCAAGCGTTGGGTGTATAACAGGGCCGTATCATTACTACTTTTGGGCCCAATGTGTCTATCAAAAAAGAGATTAGTAGGTATTTTGTTATATTCAACAATAGTGACCTATTGTAATAGACGGTGGGGTGGTAAATTAATCACTATTGTGCCGTATTAGTGCATGGCAAGCGCCTTTAAATAAAACGCCGATATTGGTTAAGATATCGAGTATGTGGAGTAAATCTTATTGTTAGGGACAAAAGTTGAGCGTATGCGGATATATTCACCGCGCGTTTATGTGATACATGGCGATATTTAAGTCTAATGCGCTTGCCTTGAACATTAGTGCGTTTGTTTAGTGAAAAGATTGTTTTATCTCAGACCTACCGTTACAGCTATATTGAATTGTTCACGTTATTAAAATCGCCGTTATTACGAGCATCGATAATATTTTTACAGCCTTGCTTGCTCAGTATTCGGCTGCTCAGCGTGACCCTTCTTGGCCAACGCCATAATAATCACGGTCCTTGTGATTAAGCACATCACAGATTAACTGCGGGTATTTAGCTGACAGCGTCGACAAGTGCTCATTCAGTAACGCTCAATGAGATTTCTTGTTCGATGATGTCGACGACTAGTACCAGTGATGCCACAGCAGAATAACCATAATTATCACCGAGTCCACTGGGGATCCGCGCGTCCATAATGTTTGATTGACTAACCCCCGCGCTATTTGAATTACGGAAAATCCAGCAAATATTATGAATAACCCATGCGTAATAGGGCCGTAGCTTTGCCATAACGTTGAGAAAAATTAAGTTTAAAACAAATGGACTGGCACTAGGGTGAATTTAGACTAACGTTCAGCAATACACATACTCAATAATTATAATTTGCTTTTTAAGCATTATGGATTTTTTCATCAGCAGAGGAGACTTGAGATGAGAAACGTTTTTGCTAATCATAACCCTGTCATAATTGATGCTGGAGCACCTAACATTGTCCGCTCAAACATCAATGTCAGCGGTACGTTAGGTAGCATTCGTGATCTTAATGTATTGATCGAGATCCAACACAGCTTTGTCGATGATCTGGTCGTTTCTCTCATTGGACCACGAGGCGCTCGCGTGTTGTTGGTTGGGCAAGAAGGCGGTGGCGAGCGCAATTTTGAAGCCGCGATCTTTGATGATCAAACCGTTGTTGCCATTGAAGATGCGAGGGCGCCATTTCTTGGCGTTTTTCGTCCACAAGGCAGCCTAGCCGATTTCGATGGTCGTGATCCAACGGGTCGCTGGACTTTAGAAATTTCAGATCAGGCCTTTGCCGATGGCGGTCGTCTACGAACGTGGGCACTAGAATTTGAAACTGCGACGCCTGCACCTGTGTCTAATTTTAAAATCGCTCTTAACTTTCTCGATGGCTTAACGCCTCGCCAGCAGCAGGTCTTTCGTCAAGCGGCTGCACGGTGGTCTGAAATCATTATCGGCGATCTACCGGCGGTAATAATAAACGGCCAAACGATTGACGACCTTGTTATCGATGCTCAAGCTATCGACATTGATGGTCCCGGAAAAATTCTTGGCCAAGCAGGACCCAAACTCATTCGCAGGGCCGGTGGCTTGCCAATTACCGGCCTTATGTCTTTTGACGCTGCGGATCTCCTCAAAATGGAAACAAACGGCAGTCTCCAAAATGTCATTATCCACGAAATGGCTCACGTACTTGGCTTTGGTACCTTATGGAGCTCAATGGGTTTATTGCAAGGAGAAGGTACCGCTAATCCCGTGTTTATTGGTGAACATGCGATGCGCGAATGGGGAGTTATCAGCGGCGCGAGTCGGCCGATGCCAGTACCTGTCGCCAATACAGGTGGTCCCGGTACCCGTGAAGGACATTGGCGTGAATCGATCCTTGGTCATGAATTGATGACCGGGTTCCTCAATGGTGGCATTAATCCTGTCAGTCGTTTAACCATCGCGGCATTGCAAGATATGGGATACCAAGTGAGTTACGATAGTGCCGACTCATTTCAATTACCAACCCATAATCAATTAATGGCAATGGGTCTGGTGAAAAGTCAACACTGTGACCATTGCTCTGAGCTGCAGCGTTTCAAGGTCCAACAAATTTGAAACCTGCATTGGCAAACAATGGCGTTACAGCTGACTCATTTGTTGTTACAAAAATTGAATGAAGGCGGTGCTGATAAGGCTGTTAAATTGGCTTAGCACTAAACCATGGCCAATTTATGAATTTTTATCAAAGAGTTTTACCCACAGTGATGCCAAAAACGATCCATTTTTACGGCACAATATTTTCAATTTTTTATAATTGGACTAACGTAAAATTATTCGGTTGCAACATGAATAAGCAGAGGCAATGAGCAGGCCGAAAATTGAACGCGATAGTTAATGAGTTCAACGTTACGTTATACGTCTGTTTGGATCGCGGAAAAAGAAAACACTCAAATACACTCGTTATATTATCGCTGTCAAGAGGGGGAAGCTGAGCAACGTATTTTTCAGCGGTAGCGATGTTGGCGTTAAAAACTATATTTGAAGTCGGCGCCTATATTTACATCAACAATAATTTAAAAGGTGTAGAGGCACACACCAATCTATAAAAATGGCAGAAAATTAAATCTAGACTAAAGTCAGAAAATAGATTTTATTTCACACTATAGAACATGGTATGTGGAGATAGATTATGCTTATTCTGAGTCTTATCTTGTCGATTATCGCCTTGATTATTGCCGTTGTTGCTATCGTGCTATTGCGGCTTCTTCCTCAATTGGCGAAGAAGCAACCACCAGTACCGAACTATACTATCACTGGCAATGTAAAGGTAACGAACGATTGCGATGGTCAGCTTGTATCAATACCTAATCAGGTGACGATAGAAACAGAGTTGTCGTTACATAATGGCTCTATCGTGATACCAGCGCGAACGACCATTAATTTAGTGCAGGATCCTGCTAACCCAAATAATCCAATTAAAATAGGTACCTACACTATAACGGTGCAATGGTTACCGGGTGCAATACAGCTCCCAGCCTTTTGGCGAGCACCAAAGATTGTGGGCAGACCTTGGGGGTCGGAAATTTGTCGGCTTATTTCGTGTCCATCCCAGGGGCCTTGCCATGATGTTGTCACATCCACTAACGTTGCATTTGTTGCTCCAAGCACGAATCACAACATTGAGGTCGTCTGTGCTTGCAATTAATGCGTGTCGGTATCGGAAGATAAAGCTTGCTCGTGTACTATTTAAACCGATTGGCTATGTTCACCTTAAATGTAGCTAGCTTCACAACTAATTGAAAGTGTTGGTGTTTGATAAAGTAAGCTTGAGCAGCATGTTCTTACATGGATGTAAGGCATTAGGACAATACATTAGGCCATGGACGGGCGTAATTAGAGTAACGCAGGAGCGGTTACCGAGGAGCTATTGCCGAGATGCTGGTCCAGAGCCTCGAACGTAGGTAGAACCCTTATGCCAGCGGCATGAGGAAGTCCGCCGAAGTCGTGATGGATTTACGGCGACTTGCTGTTCAAATGGCAACACTTTAGTACAACATAGCCAAACCGATTTATTGCCGATTATTAAATATGCACTTTACTCTGGCAGTGATTAAATAATACCAATTACATTGGCTATGTTGTCTTTAACTGAGTCTGGCTTTATCTTTCATTTAAATACAACAAGTTAACTAGATGTGTGTGACGATTGGTTGTAATCCCCGTTTTAGTTGCATTCAATTGGATAACTGTTAGGAGAAAAAATCAGGGACGATTTTTTAGCTTTTCGCGCATGGATGCGCATTAAAAGCGGTTCCGTTAAGACGGTTATTCTATTGAATATCAGCAACTAAGTCGCGGGTCTTTTCTTTGGTTACTTTCTTTGCCGACGCAAAGAAAGTAACTGGTGTGCCTGCTGCCAAGTTAAAGAGAGTGGAAATATATAAAGCACATCATAAAGTTCACCGAACCTAATTTATAGCAACACTTTAGTACAACATAGCCAATTACATTATTTAAGTGATCTATTTTGTAGCGAGGAAAAACGAATTAGAACAAGGCGTTTATTTTCATCGGTAGTTGTTCTCCATATGAAATAAACAACGCAGTTATCATTTGTTTTAACCGTGAAAAATGATCATCTTTTTAATGTAATTAATGGTATGCGTAAAAACAGTATCCGGTTTGATTGCTCGTTTATGTTCGCCAATCTTTGATGAATGGAAAAATTTCATAAAATTGGAGTCTAACGCCATTAACCAAGACGGTATGGCGCTTTGTTAAGATAATTTAGCATGGAATAATCTTATTTTGCATACAGTCCTTAAGAATATCCACTGAGCAACCGAGTGTGGCTACATGTCCGTCGCTTGCGCGACCTCGATTGTCCCGCCCAATTCGACACGGGGCAAGATTTCGCCATTTGTAAAGCTTGTTCAATTGTTTCGGCCTGTAAAATAGTAATGTCGCATCAAGGGTTGACTCCACTATTATCGCCGACACCGTCAGCACTTACCGTTTTTGATGGCCCAACAGGCATGCCAGGGTCAACAACCGCATCAGCGAGGCTAGCACTGCATGCCTGTCATTTGACCATATGTGCCATTCCTTCTTCTTTTGTTTCGAATTTGTGACTGCCGGGGTAAGCAATAATGAATTTAGGCAAAAACAAAAGTAAGGATTTTTGTTTAAATGATAACGTGCTCATTGTTCCTAATGTTGTGCATATTTACTTTATTGAGCACCAAGCGTTGGTAAAGTACAGCAAAAATTAACCGTCAAATAAGCCCCCACAGTCCTTACTTATTCAATTTTTTGATCGCCCAATACACATAAACTCCGTGTGAGCTAGCCCCATTAAATTGGGCCGAGAAATTCGTGCTCATGATATGCCGATATTTTTAATTGAAGATCGAGAAATCTTTACTATGGTGTGTATACAAAAGTAGATACTTTCTCTCATCAATAACAGGTGATTATCATGGCACAGCAAGATATTAGAGAATTACGAAACCTTCCCTTATCTGATCTTATAACTGCACCACTAAATGCAGTAATTTCCGCTCAAGCTAATGCAGCTTTATCAACCGCACAATTTATTGAGCAAATAGGTTTTACCTCCGAAGGTGACGCGTCATTGTTCGATGATAAAGAAGATCAAGACAAGCATTCTGTAAGGACCGCGGAACTAAAAATAAAGAAAAAAGTATTAGTAGATGATGGTAGCGGGGGCTTAACAGTCCAAGAAATTGAAGAGTTTGTGTCGATTCCTTTTATTGCATTGTTTAATATTCCCGCCATTGAAATTGGTTCAATGGATTGGGATTTTAACGTGCGCTTGAAAAGCGTTCAGTCGCTCGATACAACTTATAGTAATAGCTTTCGCGCTGGCTACAGAAGAAAAACGGGTCTAAATATAGGGGGAAGTTTAAAAGGGATCGATGTGGGTATTAACACCAGCATGACCGTTGAAACATCGCTCAAAACAGATTTTGAAATGCGTTACAAATCAACGAGAGAGCAAGAATATAACCTACACATAAATGTAAAAGCAAATGCTGCATCGCTGCCCAAAGGTATTGAGCGACTCCTCGGTATTGCTGAAAGAATAGCGACGGAGACCGAGATTGCAAATGCTCACAAGGCGACTACTACTCCTTAGATTGTTTGCGATAATGAAAAGTTGAATGCATTATCACGTCGCATTCGACTTTTATTTTAAAAAGTTTAATTATTGGGTAACCCACTATGGCTTTACCATTAAAAGATATTCTTTCAGCCCTAACAAATGAAATTACGACTGCATCAGTGCGTAGCGATATCACTCGCGCTCATTGGCAAGATGTTTACGATGATAATGATATGCTAAATGAGTTTACTCCAAGTAGAGTCCGTATACGCGACCTTAAAATAACCATTCCTTTGGCAATAAATGAAATTCCATCAGCAAAGGTTATAATGCCAAGTCTCACGAAAAAACAATTGATACATTTATTACCATTAAAGATTTCGGTTGAAGAAAGATCAAAGTACGCCCTTAATATCAGAGATATATTGTTGGATAAAAAATTACATTTATTATCCAACAATATTGAACAAACAATCTTAAAAATTTGTTCTCAAATATTGCCTCACCTCAAAAAAGAAGATTTTAATTTTTCTTATTTGGAAAAATTACAGCGACAATTTTCAGCGCAATCGAATGACGAACGTGAAGCCACATTTATATATAGCGCGAAGGAACTTGAGCAAATAAGTTCAGAACACTTAATCAAAATAGAATTATCTATCGAAATTGACTAGTGTGTTTGGCTAGATGCTTTGGCTGTTGAAATTGCGTGTTTGTCGCTTTATGTTCAATACGCCCCCCATATTAAGTCACTCGTTTTTATCAGTCGATAACACCGTGTTACAGAAAGTGTCATTGTTTAATCACTTCGAAATTCAAGAGGAAAGCACACCTTTTGCTAAGCCGACAATTGAAATTGAGGTCAAAAAAGATGACAGATCCCCTTATTGAAATAGCTGCCTGTTGGCTAAGATATACACGAATAGGGCATATTTATCTTGCTGTAAATTACGTTATGGCTGCTGTTTAGTTGGGGCTAAAACAATTTCACGAATACACACGTTTTGTGGCTGCTGGTAAGCATAAGCCACGGCGTTAGTCACATCAATAGGTGCTAATACACCGCCCATGCTGTCTTTCCAGCTGTGATAATCATCAATAATTTTGTTAGAGGTCGTGTGTGATAACAATTCAGTTTCTACCGCGCCCGGGGCAATGGTAATAACTCGGACATTACTGTCTGCGACTTCTTCGCGTACCATTTCTGAAATTGCATGGACAGCAAACTTGGTTCCGCAATAAGCGGCATGGTTACCATAGGTCTTGCGTCCGGCGACTGAACTAATGTTGATAATGGTGCCGGTATTATCGCCTTTCATGCTAGATAGCACTGACTGCATCCCGTTTAATAGGCCCAGCACATTGACGTCGTACATCGTTTTCCATTCTGAGGCGTCTTGAGTATCTATTTGGCCTAACATCATCACGCCAGCGTTATTGATTAACAAGTCGACCGGGCCAAACTGTGCTACTGCGCCCTTAACAGCGTTATTAAAGGCTGCTTGGTCACAAACATCTACTTGGGCGCAAATAGCATTAGGGAGTTCAAGTGCTTGTAAACGTTCTAAGCGGCGCGCAATTAACAATAACGGATGCCCTAACGCACTCATGTGCTGCGCTAAACTCTCACCAATTCCTGAACTTGCACCAGTAATAACAACTAATTTTTTCATTTTCTATCCTTTTAATAACTAATCAATTTACTTAACCTAAATTCTGGATAAGAGTTTTGTAACACCATGAAACTAGAAGCATAAATATAAAATTTCAGTGACTAAATTTTAGTAGATATCAAGGCGTTTTCACGAATCAATAGCTGGCTATTGGGAGTAAAAACAACGCTGATAGGTGCTAAAAGAGCGTTATTGGGCTAATTCGCTTATCCGGTATTCGGGTTACTTAGAAAGCCATGGTAAACAAATTGGTATTGATGATATATAATCTCGCACTTACATCATTGTTTACTCACGGTTGCCAATAGGTGCCATTTATGAAAAACCAAGCCAGCCTTTCAGAGATCAAAACGTTTGTGGTGTTAGCGCAAGCCGGAAGTTTTACAAAAGCAGCTGAGCTGCTCTTGTGTTCGCGCTCTCATATTTCGAAGCAACTGGCGCAGCTGGAAGCGCAGTTGGGGGTCACCTTATTGGTGAGAACGACCCGAACTCAGCAACTGACACCACAAGGCGATGCCTTTTTTAAGCGCTGTTTGCATTCGCTCAATGGCATTGAACATGCGATTGAGCGGGTCATTGAAAGCGCTGACACGCTGGCTGGTTCGATTAAAATAAACAGTGTTGGCGGTTATATTGGTGAAGATATTATCGCGCCATTAGTGCATGACTTTATGAATCAATATCCCGAGATTAATATTGAACTCGATTTTACCAGTAAGCGGGTTGATCTAGTCGCTGGTGAGTTTGATTTTGTGTTTAGAATGGGCGCGTTAATTGACTCAACCTTAATCGCGAGAAAACTGACCAATATTGATAGCGATACTTTTGTCAGCCCCTATTATTTGTCGAAATACGGCACGCCAACCTCACCACAGCAATTAACCGACCATCGATGTATCATTGGCAGCGTGCGCCATTGGGCGTTTATCAATAACCAAACTAAGCAAAGTTTAGACATTGCAATTGACGGTAACTTAACCTGCAAAAACGGTAAAATTATGGTGTCAGCGGCACTTGCTGGCAACGGTATTATCAGGGTGCCCAAACTTTATTGTGTTAAGGAAGTTGAAGCGGGTTTATTACAACCATTGTTTAAAGATTGGCACATTGCGACCACGCCATTTTATTTGGTTTATGTGCAAGACAAGCACCAGCCACTGCGCTTAAGTGTGTTTAAAGAATACGTGATCGACAACATAGCTAAATACATGCCACATGCCACTCATCAATGAGGGACAACTGAACAGGCATATTAAGCGTGCGTGGTTAAAGTCAGCTAGGGGTTTTAATAATACCAATTGCATTTAACAATTGACCACTTGTGCTAGTTTAAATCAACAATAAGGCTACCGCGTCCTGCTCGCACCCCTTACCTACGTCCTGTAGGCAACTGCGTACCTCTCAATCTCAATAGCTAGCTATTGGCCATTCGAGCGCCTTGTTCTTGCAAATTTCCCCTGCGCACAACAAGATCATATCTTTAATGCAATGGGTATAACAGGCTATCGTTCGTTAAACAAACATAAAAAAGCCCGCCAACTTTAGGATAACCCTTAAGTTGGCGGGCTTTTCATTAATCTGATATTAAGTCGCTAATGCCAGATGTTTGGTTTAAACCATGTCATCAAACGGGTTGTGTTGAGGCAGGTCAATGGGGTGGTTAAACCCGGGGATTTTCATGCTTGATTGAGTTAGCTCAATTTCGCTGTCGTCAATCATGCCCTGACCAAAACGGTAAATAAGCTTAAATTGACCGCTATCTGCCTGTTGCTGATAGCTTGCTTGCGCAACCTTTACCACAGCTAGTTTTTGCTGATATTCGCTTATCGCTACATCGCCATAGCGTTTAGCTAACATCGCTAGGGTTTTGCTTGGTGACAAGACCGTGGCCGTTGCATTATTGCCGCCAAAACCTTTCGAGTTGATAAAGGCGACATCCATTGGCTGACATTGCCAATGATCAGTTGCAATGTTGAGCCTGTCGTCGTGCACGTCATCAGCTACTTTATCAATGGTGGTAATGCCCGGCATAATATTGTGAGCAAAAATTCCCAGTGCCCACGCTAATTGGTCGCCACTGGCAGGGCCAATAGTGTGGCCCAAATAGGCTTTAGGCGCGGCGATAGGCCAATTATTAATGTTAAAGTTTGTGGCAACGCGATCATAAATCAACGATTCAGTAACACGGTTTTGCGGGGTACTCGAACCATGAGCTAAAATAAAGCTGTGGTTAGATACGCTGTCAGCGCCAACAATGCTGGTGGCTAAGGCAACCGATTTGGCCATCGTAATGTAGTTGCCAGGACCTGGCGCAGTAATTGACTTTTTAATGCCGTCGGCATTTACAAATACATCAGCGACAGAGCCTAAAATATTAGCGCCCATTTCAATGGCTAATGCATCGTCCATTATGACAAAAAACTGCGCTGCTTCACCAATGGTAAAACCACAATTTTGACCAAACGGACGGCTGGTACGGCGGTGATCAGCCTGTTCGCTATTATCTAATCTTTTGAGGCCTTCTTCGTTGGCCAATGCGCTCATGTTACCAAACCCTTCGATAATCTCTGGCGTGATTAACGAGTCGGCATTGCCAACAATGGCTAAACGGATTTTGCCCGATTGCATATCGGCCACTGCGGTACGTAAATTATATAAGAAGGTTGCACAGGCACCGGTCGCGGTATGGGTTACACCAACACTGCCGGTAACGTAGCCATTAATAAAATCAGTGGGCATGGTGTTTAAACCAAGCGCTAAATTTTTCGAGCTAACGCGCGCGCCATTTAAGCGGTTTTTCATTAAACCACCTAAACCGTCGGCTTGCATTTGGCCAACCATTGAACCGGAATAAGTACCGACCATGTCAGGACTTATCTTGTCTAAAATAGTGTCCCACTCAATGCCTACCGAACGAATAGCATCGGTTGCGCCAAAAATAGTCGCCTGCAGGCCACGTGCTTGATAACGACTGTTGTATAAGGTTTCTGGTTTAAATCCGGTTGGGAATTGACCCGCGGCTTTAATTGGATTGTCGCGATACGAGTCATGTTTTATCACCAACTCTTCTTCAATTTCAACCCAAGCTTGGCCGTCTTCAAGTTTAGTGACAGTCCACGTTGAGGGCAGTGGCTGGGGTAAATCTTTAGCACGAGTCGTGAAGTTTATGCGGCCGTCACTAGGGTGCAATGTCATGTTTTTATGACAATGGGTCGCGTCTGGATCGAAATGGTTATTTTCTATTTTTCGAATCAAGGTGCCAGCGAGGATCTGCTCGCCAAATAGTGCTTCAACTTGCTCTGGGGCGACGACGTTATTGTTTTGATCGGTAAAAATACCGTCGTTGCTCTTAATTAAATTCATTAAACTAGCTAGGCCAATGTAAGTATCTTGACGCGCTTGGCTGGTTAATTTTTCAATGATGATCCGACGAAAACCTTGATGAAAAGAAGTACGACCCGAGGCGTTAATGCCGCCCATGCCTACTATAATGGGTAAAGTGACCATGAAAAATCTCACTGAGGATAAGTATTAAATAGTTTACCCTGCTTTAAAACGCAATAATGTGCTGTTTGGGCCAATTAATGTGTTATTGTGGCCAAAATTAAGATTGATGGTCAATTTAATGGATCAAAATACTTCCCAACCCTATACAGTCTCGTTTTTAGTCTATCAGCATGTGTTAGCAACCAGTTTAACCTTGCCCATTGAGATGTTAAAGGCAGGAGAAGCCTTTGCTATTCGTAAAAATCGTCGTGTTAGGCCGTTAATCATTGAAATGGTCGCCCAAGAACTGGGGTATGTCGACTCGAGAGCCGGCATTGCCATTAAACCTGATATTGATGTTGAACATGCAACGATGCCAAATGTCGTAATTGCGCCGAGTTTATGGCGAAATCCACGACCCGTATTACGTAACAGTGATCGCCTAATTGATTGGATTAGTCAATGTTGGCAAGCTGGCTCGACGTTAATTGGGGTTGGCACTGGGGTGTGTTTTTTGGCTGAATCTGGGGTATTAGACCGTCATCCGGCAACGACCCATTGGCACTACTTTGAACAATTTAGCCGCGACTATCCGCAAGTCGATTTAAAACCCGATTTCTTTATCACTCAATCACAGCGAACGTATTGTGCGGCAAGTCTTAATGCGTTGGCCGATATTATCGTGCACCTGATTGGTCAGATCTATGGTATTGCCGCGGCGCAACATGTTGAGCGTAATTTTTCGCATGAAATACGCAAGCCTTATGAAGAGCAGCGTTATTTAGAAGGGTCTGGCGATCAACACCCAGACGAACTGATCGCGCAAATTCAATTTTGGATGACCCACAATTTATCGTCGTTATTAAGCCTTAGCGACGTTGCTCAGCAATTTGGCATTAGCCAGCGTTCATTAACTCGGCGTTTTAAGGCCGCAACCAACAGCAGTGCAACTCAATATTGGCAGCGATTACGGATTGAGGCGGTCAAAGAGTTACTGGCGTCGAGCAACCTGACCATTCAGGAGATTGCATTTGAGGTGGGTTATCAAGATCAAGGCCATGTTACGCGATTATTTCGGCGAGCATTAGGGATCTCGCCGAAAGAGTATCGGGTGATGGTGCGTAAAAAGCTATTTAGTCAATCGTAAAAATAGCCTTGAATTAACTTTTAGCCCGAAGCCATCGCAAGAATAGCGGCGATATCAATGGGATCTGTCCGTTGCACGAAATCAGGCTGCTGCTGCATTCGCGCAAGTACCGCCATGCGATCGGCTAATTCATTGCCTTCAATATTGGCGTGGCCTTTAACGTGGCTAATGGTTAAATCTGCTTTTAATGTTAAATAAAGCGCATGGCATTGTTTGATAATTTCAAGATTTTTAATCGGTTCGTTTTTGCCACGCGTCCAACCTTTGTTTTTCCAACCGGTTGCCCATTTGGTAATACAATCTATTGAGTATTTAGAATCGGACAGTATTTGAACACGCTGGCCTTGTTTAATGTAACTTTGCGCTAAAATAAGCGACTCCAACATGCCGGTTAACTCGGCGGTATTGTTGGTGCCATTGGCTAAGTAACGACCGTACCACAGCTCTTTAATTTGCTGTTGATGATAAACAGCAATGCCAGTGCCTGATTTTCCTGGGTTAGGCGAGCAGGCGCCATCACAATAAATACGCACGTCAGCGGCGAGTTGTGGGGTTTTATCACCGATTGGTGCGCTTGATTTATTGGTGGCAGTTGCAGTTGATTTTGTTGGCTCTTTGGCCAAAGATCGTTTCATTAATGCTTTAGTATAGGTCGACTTGTAGGCTGATTGCGCCTCTGCTAGCGATGCAAAACCCATATATTGAGCGTCGCTTCGGCCATTTATTTGGGCTTGGGTGGTAGCCCAGTTGTCAAATATGCCCGTGGTGAGTCCTTTCCAAACTACGTAGTGTTTTTTACTCATGGTGCCTATCTATGTTGCGAGCTAAAATCTAGCCTGATGATAGGCCGCTTTGTCATATTCGCCAAGTAAAAAATACGCTGGTGAACATCGGCGATTAATATTTAGCCAGCGTTTGGTTTATTTTATTAAATGCGGACAATTACGTTGGGCGAGGGCGGTGGGGTAGTTTCTTTGCTCGGCGAGTTGTATGGCCCTTGCCGTAATTTGTTGATCGGTTAATGCGTCGGTTGTCGGAAAATAATGTTGCTGTTGTTTAGGTTGTTCGATGATTTTTAACGCAATCAGTTGCGTTAAAATAGCATCGGCACTGGTCAACACCGACGAGGCTTTAACTATTTCACAGCGCGCATATCTGAACTGACCAAAGGTGACATCTGCGGTACGTAAATCGGCTTGATCGCCTGGAATTTGCTGCGCCCCAAACAAAGGTTTGCCACCGACGCTGGCTGTTGCAAAATCAGGAATGAATTTAGCCATGTAGTTGATTGATTTTTGAGTTCGTTGCTGCGCGACGTCTTCAGGCCATTGCTTGGTGATTTTGGTAATAAATTTTGCTGGCAGTTTTGGTTGAGCACTACCGTTTTCACTTGTCACTAAGCCTTGATCAAACAAAGTAATGTCTTGAGTCATACCATGAATTTGGAAATAGCCGCCGGGGTAGGGAGTTAGTTGCGCCATCCCATTTGGGGTACCACGGTCGCCAAAAAATATAACTTCAGGCCACATTGCATCTGTTTGCTGCCAATGAGTGACGTAAGCGGCTTTAAACTCGACCATGCGCAGGCGTTGTTCATCGACTAAGTCATCAATACTGCCGGTTTTAAAACCACAGGCGTTGATTACATAATCAACCAGTAAAGGCGGGCGGTCCGATTGGTCTGACGATGACTCGAGCGTGATTTGCCATTTTGAATTGCTGTTACTTTTACTAGAGCTATGGCATTTGTCGATTGCGACGACTTTAGTGTCAGTTAAAATCTGACATTGCTCAATACTTTCCAACGCCAAACTTGCCGTTGCTGCCAGCCTAAAGACACTTAAACCGAATTCTTGGACCACAATAATCGGAAATTTTAATTGGTTTAAATCGGCTCTTTTCGCAAAGGGAATTACCCATTGTGCCATATCACTTGGCGTTGATGACTCGGGTTGCTTGGCAAGTTGCTCTAATTGCTGGCGTGAAAATAGTTGATAATAATTTTCGGCCGGACCAAGTACCTGATTTTTTGGATCTTGGTCAATTAGGTGCTGGTATTGCTGTTGCAATGTCTGAAGCCGGGGCAATAAATCTTCGGGCTCACCTTGATCATGACACGGAATAGCGATAACCGTTGGCCGGTAATCGACCGACTTATTATAAAGGCGTAATACCTCTATTGATTGTGTAAGCAGGGTAATGCATTGTTGATCGGATATTTCACGATACAAATTACCGCCAGCATGTAAATGACAAATTGGCGGGCCATTAACTAAGGTCGGGCCTTGTTCAATCAAATTGACCTTAATGCCAAGCTCGCTTAGTCGCAACGCAATAGTCGCACCAGCAATACCGCCGCCAATAATACCGATGGTTGGGCTAACGTTAGCTGATGTCGGTGCACTAGATAAAAAAATAGGGGTCATGAGCAATAAGTAATGGTGGAACTTGGCGCCTATTGTACTTGGCACTGCGGCGATTTAAAATCAAGTTCGTTTAAAAAATGGCATTAAAAGGTCGGTTTGCTCAACTTTTGACTGCCACATTGTTCAGAGGTTGTTATTTGTACTTTGATGGGTAACCTTTGGGCGATAGCGTTTGAATTGATGGCATGTAAATTGATGGCATGTAAATTGATGGTGGTTGAGTGAAGCTGTCAATCAACTCCGTTATCTCAAATAAACGTAATGCATTTCGTCTAACCTGTGTGCTCGTTAATAATAGGATATTTTTACAATACATAATATATCAGGTGGCTACGATGATTCGATAATATCTACAGCACCGTTTTTCATGCCTTATAGAGATCAGAAGTTATCTTTTTAGTTTATTAATTAAGAGTAATAGGTAGGTATTTGATACTATTAAACTGTAGGTTTAATAACAAAAAAGGAAAACATAGTTTTGACGAGTTTGTTGGATATTGGGTGGAAGTACACTCAAACAGTAAATAAAGTGCCAGAGTTAATTAAAGTAAATTATTAACCCAATTGATAAAAGAGAATATCCATATTCTCCTATTGATGGTTTTTTGGAACTTTGGTTTGACGCTTTAGAAACTATAAAAGAAAAATTTAGCCGTTACATAGGTAAATTAAATTAAGCAATATTAAATACTTAGTTTCGGTGTATTTATTGAACGCTAAGTGTCACTAAACTATAGAGCGGTATTAATGATTCAAAACTAGGCGGGTTCTTTAACCTTTTCTTTGTTTACTGGGCTGATAAGCAATTTACCTTTGGTTATCCGGGTAATGGTTTGCTTATAACTTCTTTGGGTTGTAAGTGTTTTACCGTCAATTTCAAATTGGACACCTTGTTGTAATATCCGTGCAGACTCAATACTTGCCTTGGCCAAAAATTCAGAAATTTCTTGGTCAGCGCTTAACTTCTGAGCTTGAATATTAACCACTACTTGTATTTTTTTATCAACATTGCGTTTTAACTGTTGCAAGAGTTGCTGCTTTTTTTCGCCGCTATCCAAATGGCCAACTTTTTCGTGAGCAGCCAGTAAACGTTTTAATAATTCATGCTCTTGTTGCAACAATTTATTAATCTTTTTCGCGTGTAGGCGCAACTCAGGCAGGGCACCTTCAATGGTGAGAGTCGTTTTATTGCCTGAATTTCCCCCGAGTTCAACCGCAGAAATTTTTTGGCCTGCAAGCACTGAACCTCCAGATAATGTGCCTTTTGTGCCGGTGGCGTTTGTTACCGTCACATTTCCCCCCGCCTGAACAGTACTGTGAAGAATATGAGTAGCGGCAATGACATCTTCGCCGCTACTTATGTCACAATATTGAATGAATCTTGCGTTAACACAGCCGCCCGCTTTGATTGAACAGGTGAATTCATGGTCACTAGACTTGTCTTTCTTACCAACAATGCCATTGGCTACGGTAATATTGCCAGTGGCCTCAAGCGTTGCTGAGTTGACGGCGCCGCCCACCGTTATATTGCCATTGGAAAACACTTTTAAACCTTCGCAGACATCGCCCGAAATCAAAACGCTGCCTTCAAATCGAACGTTGCCAAAACCAACATCAACGTTATCAATTACTAGGACATCGTCAATCGTTACACCGGTATCGAAGGGGCGGGGAATACCAACGCGGGCTGCCACTAACAGATCAGGATCGGCGCTGCTAATCACCGTGCCGTCACCAATAACAAAATTGTGGAGCTGACCGCTTATCGGTGCTATCGGTTCACCTAACACGGTCATACCCGGCGTACCCGGCGTAGGCGGATGGCGACGAATAAGCTCAGTATCGAGCTTTACGGTTAAGATATCGCCCAATTCATGCATGTCGACCTTACCATGGCTGCCTTTTTTCGGTGTTAACGTTCGCTGCTCCATGGTGTCTACTAACAACTCAAAACGTGAGTCTTGGCCGTCAATAGGTAATGTACCAGAAAGAATATGGAAGCGAGTTTTGGTGCCTGCTTCAGCTGCATTAGCAGCTGTTATAAACTCATCTAAGCCGTCTTCGTGGATCGACTGAGTTAAATTGTGCTGTGATAAAACGACTAAAATATCTGCAATATCAACAAATTTACCACTGTATGGCGCGGTTATAGCTGCATACGCCTTCATTTCATCGTCAGAAAACTCGATATCGACTTTTGCGTTAATTTGCTTGGCAATAACCAAACTCTCGACTTGAGACTTATTATCTTGCGGGTCAGACTCTTTACTTGCTAAGTTGATTAAATCAGTCGCCTTGATAATATTATCATCGACTTTGAACCAATCTGAAACGTCACTTCGGCCTATTAATTGGTATATTTCGACGGCCTTTATTTCACTTTCTCTTGATTGTATCTTGATTGAGACTTCGGTTTTGTCAGGTGACAATATCAGGTCGTCATCTGTCAACATAAGCTGATTTCCTATAATTATCGAATTTAATGCATAGTGCATAAATGATGTTAGCGCAAATCGAATCAGAACACTATGCGCTTTAGTAGAGAAATAACCTCAATAATATATTAATTGTCATAGCGATGTAATGGTTCTGCCGTTAAGCAATATTGGCTTAAATTACGACAATATAAGTCGTGAAATAACGCAATATGTAAATTAATTACTGGTGAAGCGAAGCTGACGTGGGTTAAACGCTGGATTTAATCGATGACGTTAATTTTTATACAATTTACTCATCGCAACGATTTGTTATCCATTAAGTTTAGCTTTGGTTGAATAATAATCGCCACCAGGCTGGTATTTAACCAGTCTGGTGATTAAGTAGTCGGATAATAAAAAGCGGGTTAATTTTTGTTATTTAAGTTAAACTATAGCCTAACAACATAGTGTGATCTGAACCAGATAATCGGATTAATCATTCTTTTTATGCATATATAACTACCCTCTCAGTGTGATTGGGGTTATACTTTGCGCCCTTTTTTACTAGTCGGTACCCAATAATATGTCAGAAACATCCATCACCTTTAGCGACCTTGAGCTCGCTGAGCCACTTCACAAAGCACTTGCTGATTTAGGATACGAAAGTCCTTCACCAGTGCAGGCAGCGGCTATTCCGCATATGCTAAAGGGCAAGGATGTCATGGCGTTGGCACAAACGGGTACGGGCAAGACAGCTGCTTTTGCATTACCTTTGTTAAGCAAAATTGATGTTAACTTATGTAAGACGCAAATCTTAGTAATGGCACCAACGCGTGAACTTGCTATTCAGGTAGCTGAAGCATTCCAAGCTTATGCGCGTTACATTAAAGGTTTCCACGTACTTCCTATCTACGGCGGTCAACCTTACCCATTACAGATTAAAGCACTTAAACGTGGCCCACAGGTTATCGTTGGTACTCCTGGTCGTTTGTTAGATCACTTGAACCGTGGCACGCTAAAATTAGACAGCGTTATGGCGTTGGTTCTTGATGAAGCTGATGAAATGTTGCGTATGGGTTTCATCGAAGACGTTGAAACTATGATGAAGGCAACGCCTGCTAGCAAGCAGACAGCTTTATTCTCAGCAACAATGCCAGATGCAATCAAGCGTATCGGTAACAGCTACATGAACAATCCTGAATTTATCAAGATTGAATCAAAAACAGCAACAGTTGAAAATATTGATCAACGTTACTGGTTTGTACGTGGTAATACTAAGATGGAAGCGCTAACGCGTATTCTTGAAACAGAGACTTACGACGGCGTTATCATCTTCTCTCGTACTAAAACGATGACAGTTGAAATTGCTGAAAAGCTAGAAGCTCGTGGTTACAGTGCAGCAGCGATTAATGGTGATATGACTCAGCAATTGCGTGAGCGCACTATTAACCGTTTGAAGACTGGCGGTTTAGATATTCTAGTCGCGACCGATGTTGCTGCTCGTGGTCTTGATGTACCTCGTCTTGATTTAGTGATTAACTACGATATTCCATATGATGCTGAATCTTACGTTCACCGTATTGGCCGTACTGGTCGTGCTGGTCGTAAAGGTAGCGCTATCTTGTTCGTTGCTCCACGTGAAAAGCGTATGCTGTTCACTATCGAGAAACTAACTCGTCATAAGATCGACGAAATGAGCTTACCAAGCCGTGACGATGTTGCTGCTAAGCGTATTACTAGCTTCCGTGAGACATTAGACGAAGTAATCAAGTCTGAAGATTTGAGCTTCTACCGCGAGTTGAGCCAAAAGATTGCTGCTGAAGATGAAGCAACAGTTGAAGAGCTAGCTGCAGCATTATTATTTATGGCTCAAAAAGATAAGCCATTAATTTTACCGCCTGAGCCAGTACGCGCACCACGTCGTGATCGTGAAGAATTTGATCGTGATACAAATGGTGGCCGTGGTCGTCAAGATCGTGGTGATCGTCCTACTCGTGGTGACCGTCCTGAACGTGGCGACCGTCCTAGCCGTGGTGACCGTCCTGAACGTAGTGAGCGCCCTGAGCGTAGCCGTCAACCTCGCAGCAACGTCAACATGGATACTTTCCGTCTTGAAGTTGGTCGTGACGATGGTGTTCAAGTTAAAAATGTTGTTGGCGCTATCGCTAACGAAGGTAACTTAGACAGCCAATTCATTGGTGGTATTCGTTTACACGATAACTACACAACGGTTGAATTACCTGCAGATATGCCTAAAGAGACTTTAGATCATCTTTACAAAGCATTTGTATGTTCTAAGCCAATGAAGCTAAGCAAAATGGCTTCAGGTACTTTACCTGATAGCCGTCCACCACGTCGCAGTGCTCCACGTGACGATAGTCGTGGCGAACGTGCTCCACGTGAAGGCCATCGTGGCCAGCGTGATAATAACCGTGGCCCTCGTCGCGATTAATTATTAGCTAACACATTGCGCTAGCGCGCCTAAAAAATGCCCACATTAAGTGGGCATTTTTGATCCCGCTATCTGAAGATAAATTAACATTTGTTGCATTTTATCTAATGGGGTAGAATTAGCGCCCTAATTGACCCTCTACGTTTGATGGTCTATGGAAGTAGCGTGTATTTACGCCGTGAAATTCCGGTGATAAAAAGTAATAATAAATGATACAAGTGATCTTTGGTATAGGTCACCACTGTTAAAAGGACGAATAATGTCAGAACAAAACCCAGTTACAATTACCCTGCCAGATGGTAGCCAACGCTCTTTCGAGCAAGCAGTTTCTATTATGGATGTTGCGATGGATATCGGGCCTGGTTTAGCCAAAGCCTGTGTGGCCGGTAAAATCAATGGCCAATTAGTGGATGCCTGTGAACTAATCACCGAAGATTCTACAATTGCCATCGTGACCGCGAAAGACGATGATGGGTTAGAAATTATTCGTCACTCATGTGCGCACCTTATCGGACACGCGGTTAAGCAATTATGGCCTGACGCTAAAATGGCGATTGGCCCTACTATCGATAACGGTTTCTACTACGATATCGATATGGACCATGCTTTATCGATTGAAGATCTAGCTAAACTTGAAAAGCGCATGAAAGAGCTGGCCAAGAAAAACTACGATGTTATCCGCAAAAAGGTTTCAGTTAGCGAAGCACGCGCAGTTTTTGAAGAACGCGGCGAAAGCTATAAAATTGAAATTATTGATACGTTAGGTGCAGAACAACGACCTGGTCTTTATCATCACGAAGAATATATTGATATGTGTCGTGGCCCTCATGTGGCTAATATGCGTCACTGTCAAAATTTCAAAATTATGAAAGTAGCAGGTGCCTATTGGCGCGGCGACTCTAAAAACAAAATGCTGCAGCGTGTTTACGGCACTGCTTGGGCAGACAAAAAAGCACTTAAGGCATACTTAAAGCGCTTAGAAGAAGCTGAAAAGCGCGACCACCGTCGTATTGGCAAGCAACTTGACTTGTACCATATGCAAGAAGAAGCACCAGGTATGGTGTTCTGGCATAACGATGGTTGGACAATTTTCCGCGAATTAGAAACGTTTATTCGTGAAAAATTAACTGAATATGATTACCAAGAAGTGAAAGGTCCACAGATTATGGATCGTTCAATGTGGGAAAAATCAGGTCACTGGGACAAATACAGTGATGGCATGTTTACCACGTGTTCAGAAAATCGTGACTACGCGATTAAGCCAATGAACTGCCCAGGGCATGTTCAAATCTTTAATCAGGGTCTAAAATCGTACCGTGACTTACCGTTACGAATGGCTGAATTTGGTTCGTGTCACCGTAATGAGCCATCTGGCGCTTTACATGGCCTAATGCGCGTACGTGCGTTTACTCAAGATGATGCTCATATTTTCTGTACTACCGAGCAAATTCTTAGTGAAGTGACTTCGTGTATTAAAATGGTATTCGATTGTTATGAGACCTTTGGTTTTGCAGACATTCGCATTAAACTTTCGACGCGTCCTGAACAACGTGTTGGCAGTGATGAAGTTTGGGACAGCGCCGAAGCTTCATTAAGAGATGCTTTAATCGCCAATAACCTAGAATATGATCTGCAACCGGGCGAGGGCGCATTTTATGGTCCTAAAATCGAATTTACTTTGCATGATTGTCTAGGTCGTGCGTGGCAATGTGGTACAATACAGCTTGATTTCTCGATGCCTGAACGTTTAGACGCAACATTTGTTGCTGAAGACAATGAACGCCATACGCCAGTGATGATTCACCGAGCAATTTTAGGATCTTTAGAACGCTTCATCGGTATTTTAATCGAAGAGTATGCGGGTAAATTTCCGACATGGCTTTCACCAACTCAGGTTGTGGTAATGAATATTACCGACAAACAGAGTGAATATGTCACAGAAATCGTTAATAAATTGAAATCTTTTGGAATTAGAGCCAAATCGGACTTGAGAAATGAGAAGATAGGCTTTAAAATCCGTGAACATACTTTAAAGCGGGTACCTTACCAAATCGTCATTGGCGATAAAGAGGTCGAAGCAAAAGAAATTGCTGTTCGAACTCGTAACGGTGTTGATTTAGGAAAAATGTCAATAGAGTCTTTCCTAGACACCTTACAACACGAGATTAACAGCCGTAGTCTACAACAACTGGAGGAATAACTGATTAAAGGCGCAAGAAGAGGACAAGTGCAAAAAAAGAATTTGCACCAAATAAACGGTGAAATCACCGCAAGTGAAGTTCGTTTAACTGATGCTTCAGGAACACCTGTTGGTATTGTTACACTTCGCGAAGCTATCGCTTCTGCTGAAGAAGCTAATTTGGATTTAGTTGAAATTAGTCCAAATGCCGAGCCTCCTGTCTGTCGTGTAATGGACTATGGTAAATATATTTTCGAGAAATCGAAAAAAGACAAAGAACAGCGTCAAAAAAATAAGCAGATCCAGTTAAAGGAAATAAAATTCCGCCCTGGAACTGACGAAGGCGATTATCAGGTAAAACTACGCAACCTGAATCGCTTTATCGAAGACGGCAACAAAGTGAAAGTAACACTTCGTTTCCGTGGTCGTGAGATGGCACACCAAGGTTTGGGCACTAAGCTATTGAATCGTATTAAAGCTGATTTAGCCGAACTGACCAACGTGGAGTCTTTTCCTTCAATGGAAGGTCGCCAAATGGTGATGGTACTTGCACCGAAAAAGAAGTAGTTAAGGCAACTCAAGTTGCAAATTAATGGCCTAGCTTGCTAAGCCATTAATTTTGTACGCCTTACTACCTACTATTAACCCAATGCGAAGTAGAAGAAATATAATGCCTAAGATGAAAAGCAACAAAGGCGCTGCAAAACGTTTCAAGAAAACGGGTTCTGGCGGCTTCAAGTTCAAACATAACCACCTTCGTCATATTTTGACTAAGAAAAGCACTAAGCGTAAGCGTCAATTGCGTGCTAAAGGTATGATCCATAAAGTGGACGTTCCTTCTATCAACCGCATGTTACCTTTCGCATAGTCGAAGTTATTGGAGAATTTGAAAAATGCCTAGAGTAAAACGTGGTGTAACGGCTCGCGCGAGCCACAAGAAAGTATTAAAGCAAGCTAAAGGTTATTACGGCGCACGTTCACGTGTTTATCGTGTAGCGTTCCAAGCTGTAACTAAAGCTGGTCAATATGCTTACCGTGACCGTCGTCAGCGTAAACGTCAATTCCGTCAACTTTGGATTGCTCGTATTAATGCTGCATCTCGCCAGAATGGTCTATCTTACAGCCGTTTCATCAACGGTCTTAAGAAAGCATCTATCGAGATCGATCGTAAGATCCTAGCTGATATCGCAGTATTCGATAAGTACGCATTTAGCGTTCTTGTTGAGAAAGCGAAAGCTGCTCTTTAATTCATCTTTTTGATTTAAAGTGAAAAGGAACCTTCGGGTTCCTTTTTTTGGTTTAAAGCAGTTACAATACTCATAATATTTTTAAATTAGAGTGTTGTTATGACTGTTACCCGAAGCCAACTATTGGCTTACTTAGACCAAACCCTTGCCCCTTCAAAAATAAAAGACTATTGCCCTAATGGTCTGCAGGTTGAAGGCACTGACAGTATTACCAAAATCGTTACAGGAGTAACGGCCTCACAAGCCTTAGTTGATGCCGCTGTCGCCGCTGGTGCCGATGCTTTGTTAGTACATCATGGCTATTTCTGGAAGGGCGAATCACCCGTTATTACCTCGCTTAAACGCAACCGCATTAAAGCCTTGCTTGATGCTGACATTAACCTTATCGCTTATCACTTACCGTTAGATATTCACCCGATCTTGGGCAATAATGCGCAATTGGCTAAATTGTTTGGCATTGAAAATACCACAGGGTTAGAGGCCGGCAATCCACAAAGTGTCGCGGTAAAAGGTAATTTAATAACGCCAACGACCGTAGGCGAGCTCGGCAAAGTGATTGAGCAACAACTTGGTCGAAGACCATTGATTGAAGGTGCTAACGATAAAGTGATAAAAACGGTTGCTTGGTGTAGTGGTGGTGGTCAAAGTTTTATTGAAATGGCGGGAGAGCAGGGCATTGATGCTTTTATTAGTGGTGAAGTGTCAGAGCAAACGATTCATTTAGCGCGTGAGTACAACATAGCTTTTTTTGCGGCAGGTCACCATGCCACTGAGCGTTATGGAGTCAAAGCATTGGGGCAACATTTAGCCGAACAATTTTCAGTTGAAGTTGAATTTATTGACATTGCCAACCCTGCTTAATATTTTGTGATTGAAGTTTTTCAGCAAATTGCTATGCTAGATTAAAGATTATACCAATTGCATTGGCTAGGTTGTACTAAAGTGTTGCCATTTGAACAGCAAGTCGCCGTAAATCCATCACGACTTCGGCGGACTTCCTCATGCCGCTGGCATCAGGGTTCTACCTATGTGCGAGGCTCTGGACCAGCATCTCGGCAATAGCTCCTGCATTGCCCAAATGCCTTACATCCATGTAAGAACATGCTGCTCAAGCTTGCTTTATCAAACACCAACACTTTCAATTAGTTGTGAAGCTAGCTACATTTAAGGTGAACAGAGCCAATTGCATTAAGTATTTGACCTTGTTGTGCTAGTTAAAGTCGCGCAAGAGGCCAATCATTTAAGACAATTGGTAGTAGCCCTGTGATTATGGAGGTTCACCGAGTTACTCAATTTAATATCAATTCCGTTAAATTAGTGGCCAATTTATTAACGAGGGAAAACGGATGAGAATAAGGCATTTATTTACAGATGTAGTCAGTCTACAGAGAGAATAAATAACGCAGTTATCATTTGTTTTAACCGTTAACAATGATCAGTTAATTATCGGAATTGGTATAAGTTATGGTTAAGCGCATTAATCTAAAGATTGTCAGATCAACTGATAGCAGTACGAATACAAGGGAATGTAAAGTGCATCAAGAATTAATAGACCAGATAGCGGAGTATCTCCCTGAGCAAAATATGCAGATAAAGTTAACTGACTTTATTGCAGAAATAGATTATTGCTATACCCAAGCCGATGCTAAGCAGCAAGCGCTTGAATATTTATTATGTTCGGCCCAAGCAACGCTCGACTCTACCACTACTGCCATTATCGTTACCGATCGCAAAGGCAATGTCACTCGCTTAAATCACAAAGCAACATTTTTGTTGGCCCAATTACGGGTTGATGAACCGCAGAATATATTTACTCAGTTAGCGCCAAGTATCGTTGATTACCCGGATGTTTTGCGAAGTTTTAGTCAGGTTTTTCGTTCAGGTCAAGCACGTACAGAATTGGTGGTGACGTTAACCTATGGTCGAATATTTGAGATTGTATCGCTACCTCAATGTGTTAAAGGCGCGGTGATAGGACGGGTCTGGAACATTACCGAAGTCACTAAGTTACGCTCTAAAGAGCGCCAAGTTTACTTCATGGCCTACCACGATTCTTTAACAAAATTGCCAAATCGGCTTAAATTAACCGAACATTTAAAAACTGCAATCAGCCAAGCAACGGAAACAAGAACACGCCTAGCGGTGATCTTTATCGATCTTGATGGCTTTAAATACGTCAATGATACATTAGGGCATGACAGTGGCGATGTATTGTTAATTGAAGCTGCTCGGCGAATTGAGGCACACCTTACGTCAGATGACTTATTATCACGCCATGGCGGTGACGAATTTATTTTACTGTTGAACAACATTGCTAGCGACGCTGAAATAGCATCTCGTACTGAAGCGATCAGAAAAAGCTTATTGCCCGTAGTAACCATCGCAGGCCAGGAAGCTTATGTTTCTGGCAGTATTGGTGTTGCTACTTTCCCCGAACATGGTAGAGATTACAGTAGCTTAATTAAACACGCAGATTTAGCAATGTACCAAGCAAAACGCTTGGGGCGTAACAATTGTCAGTTCTTTACGTCGGCTTATGCACTCGATGGCAACGTTAGAATGCTGTTGATTACAAAATTGAAGAAAGCAGTCTACAACAATGAAATAGAGACGGTGTATCAGCCAATTATCGATGTGGTAAATTGTAATATTACCGCGTTAGAAGCAACCTTTAAGTGGCGTCAGCGCGATGGCAGCTTTATCCCACTTAATGATTTCTTGTCGATTGCGATAGACACTGAATTAATTATTCCCATGACCGAGCGAATTATTAATCAAGCTTGCCAGCAAATGGTCTTGTGGAATGAGCTAGGTCATGACCACTTAACAGTAACCTTTAACCTGTACCCTGCACATTTTAAAAATACTGGATTAGTCGCCCACATAACTAACGCGCTCAAATCAACTGGGCTGGGCGCCGATAAACTGGTGTTTCAAATAAAAGACATTGAAACTGCGGTGCAGTACGACAGCAGCAATGAGTTATTAGCGAACCTAGACCGGCTTGGGGTTCAGATCATAGCGAGTGATTTTGGCTGTAGTGTGACGTCGATGAACCATTTTACGACATTGCCGATTAGTGGAGTTAAGCTCGCAGATGATTGTGTTGCCAATGTGCTTAAATCGGACAAACACCGCTTGTTAGTTCAAGCACTCATTGCCATGAGCAAAACGATGGGCTTTACAATTTCTGCTAGTGGCATTACTAACCTTGGTCAGCAAAAATTATTAGAACGTTATGGCTGTTCAGTGATGCAAGGCTCATTGTTTGGCCCACCGCAAAACAGTGAGCTAATCAGTACTAAGTTATTTAAGCAATTGCCTGAGTTGGCGCCATAACGCCATTTTGGAATTAGCTTTTAGCTATTCTTGCGGCCGATGCGTCGGCTAAATCGGCTAATAATATTTCGGTATCATCCCAATGGATGCAGGCATCGGTAATGCTTTGTCCATAAACTAAAGGTTGGCCTTCAATCACTTTTTGGTTGCCTTGCTCAATAAAGCTCTCGGCCATTATGCCCGATATTTGGCGGCTACCTTCGCGCATTTGCGCCATGATATCTTTAGCAACGAGCAATTGATTAGTATGCAGCTTTTGGCTGTTACCGTGGCTAAAGTCAATCACTACTGCTGGGCGCAGTTCGGCTTCATTTAAACGAGCACAAGCGTGTGCAATGTGCTGCGCGCTATAATTTGGCTCTTTGCCGCCACGCAGAATAACATGGCCAAACGGGTTACCATGGGTTCGATAAACCGTCATTTGGCCATCTTTATCCGGAGAATAAAAGATGTGAGGTACTTGCGCTGCACGCACCGCATCAATCGCAATTTTGGTATTGCCATCGGTACCATTTTTAAAGCCAACAGGACATGAAAGTGCAGAGGCCATTTCACGGTGAATTTGGCTTTCCGTGGTACGAGCGCCAACAGCGCCCCAACAAATTAAATCAGCGATATATTGACCGTTGACCATGTCTAAAAATTCAGTGGCAATTGGCATGCCCATTTCAGTAATATCAACGAGCAGTTTACGCGCTAAGCGCAGACCTTTGTTCGCCTTATATTGACCATTTAAATCAGGATCACTAATCAAGCCTTTCCAGCCAACAATGGTGCGGGGCTTTTCGAAGTAAACGCGCATTGTGATCACTAAACTGTCTTTATATTGCTGTTGCAACACAGTTAAGCGTTTGGCGTAGTCAAGAGCAGCATCGGTATCGTGGATAGAACAAGGGCCGATAATAACCAATAAACGATCATCGGTACCATCAATAACGGCTTCAATATCACGACGATTGTGAATGAGGGTTTGAGCGGCGCTGTCAGACAATGGAAATTCTTGGGCTAATTGACTAGGGGTGATCACCCGATCGATATAGGTGGTTCTTAATTCATCTGTTTTTATTGGCATTATTATAAGTACGATTAATTTAACTGGCTCAACCTTAACCTACTCTGCTGGGATTTTAAAGCCGTAAGCTCACAAAACTCGGCATCAATGCCGAGTCTTTTCGTTAGATCGACAATTTAATATTGTCAGCTAGGATAGCGCTAGAACATTTTACGTTTTAGGCCGCTGATATCGATAATTTTTGCGGTTATTTCTTCAACACTGTGCTTAGTGGTATCGATGAAAGGAATGCGTTCGCGGCGGTAAAGCATCTCAACTTCTTTAACTTCAGCGCGGCATTGTCTTAACGAGGCATATTTACTGTCGGCTCGGCGCTGAGTTCTTATTTCATGCAATCTGAACGGATCGATAGTTAAACCAAATATTTTGCTTTTATTTCTCTTTAGCTCGGCGGGTAGTTTTAAGTCTTCCATGTCTTCGCAAATAAACGGGTAGTTGGCCGTAGCAATACCAAACTGCATTGCTAAATAAAGACTGCTTGGTGTCTTGCCACAACGGGACACACCCACCAAAATGATTTCAGCCTTGTCTAGATGTTTTAAACTAATGCCATCGTCGTTATCAAGCGAATAATTTATTGCGTCGATGCGGGCGCTATAAGCTTCATTTGCTATACCATGGGTGCGATGAGTTTTTGGATCTGCTTTGGTGCCTAATTGCTGCTCTAGCGGCGCAACAAAGGTGTTTAGAAAGTCATAACTGATGCCATCACAGCTCTCAATAATGTTACGAATATCCTCATCGATTATTGAATGAAAAACCAGTGCTGGTTTCTCGGTAATACAACTGTCGTTTATTTGTTGTGCAACCTCTGTTGCTTTTGCAATGGTCTCAACAAAGGGTATGGTAATTTGTTCAAACTCAATATCAAATTGAGAAAGGACCGCGTGACCCAATATTTCGGCGGTAATTGCCGTGCCATCAGAGATGTAAAAGACTTTACGCAAAATAATTTACCTGTCTGTAATAAAATTTAATTAAGAGTTATTCGTTTTTATGATTTACGAGACAAATTGTAGCAGTGTAGAATGCAACAAACCATATTATTAGATAGCCACATTAG
>Ga0209291_1000767_pt1 | contig 30234 bp, 19 predicted proteins | sample GOMGulsemesocosm_FD_184633 | JGI IMG/M metagenome (GOLD analysis project Ga0209291, IMG submission 184633) | Methane-oxidizing microbial communities from mesocosms in the Gulf of Mexico - GOM9B Gulf of Mexico (SPAdes) (version 2) | ecosystem: Environmental > Aquatic > Marine > Cold seeps...
ATATTTTTCTTGACACTCTTTATTTTTACAGCAATTGTGTGCATAATCATTTTTGGGAAGCAAGTTAAATAGTTCTTTATATATTATTGTATTTTCAATAGAAACTATAAATTTGTAGGTAAAAAATGAAAAAAATTTTCACCCTCTTAACCATCGTCATATTTATTAGTGCAAATGCACAAGAAAGTACTGTAGAGTTAAAATTAATTAAAAATGGAATGTATGTAGAGTCATTTGCAGGAGTAGCTGCTACTGATTTCACTGATGGAAATTTAGGGGTTGGACTTAAATTCGGAAATGTTTGGTACTTTGGATCAAGTGATTTTTGGAGGCCGGGGTTTAAAACTGTATGGTTTAGAATGGCTGGATATTTTGGAGAAGATGGCACAACTGTCCAGGGATCTATACTAAACGTTGGTTTTGCGAATATTATAGAGTTTAAACAAAATTTTGGCTTAGAAGCAAATATAAATTTTGGTTACAATTTTATACATGATAATAACGATAATTATAAATATTATAATCAGTATTATGATGATGATGTATTTTGGGGGGGTGGTATTATGATTAACCCTGAAATAAAGTTCAGGTATCATATTTTAGCAATAGGGATCGATTTTGTTTTTTCTAATGCTATAAACTATGATGACCATTATAACTATAATTACAACAACGCCGATCCTTTATTTTATTATAACAAAGAACTTAGGAGAGAAACCAGCTTTACCTCTATTAATATTAGTGTTGGAGTTAAATTCTAACAACACACCTTATTTGATTATAAAAAAGAGAGGAGTTAACCTCTCTTTTCTATTTACATAACTTTTACGGGAATAAATTGTATCAAGGGAGTTTTTATATTTGTCTTTTTAATCTTAAAACATGAGTTTTACATTACTTTCATCTCCTTTACAAGGATTCACTGATTTTCGATTCCGGAACGCTTTAAATGATTTTTTTGGAGGCATCGATACGTTTTATGCTCCCTACATTCGTTTAAATGGAAAATTAAAAATTAAAGGTTCCTATGAGCGTGATTTATTGATTGAAAACAATACTGTTCCTGAAGTTATTCCTCAAATAATGACTAATGATGCCGATGAATTTTTGTTTGTAACTAAGTATGTTCAAGAATTAGGGTATACTGAATTGAATTGGAATTTAGGTTGCCCATACCCAATGGTTACAAAACGTGGTATGGGCTCTGGATTGATTTGCAATCCAGAAAAAATAAATCATATTCTTGATCGAGTACATACAGAAACTGACATTACAGTATCTATGAAAATGCGAATGGGGTATGAAAATCCTGAAGAGATATTGGATGTATTTCCTGTTTTAGAGAAATACCCAATCAAAAATATTGCTATTCATGCACGAATAGGGAAACAACTATACAAAGGTGGTGTAGATTTAGATTCATTTCAACGTTGTTTAGATACTTCTAAACAAAAGTTGTACTACAATGGTGATATAACGTCTGTATCAAAGTTTAAAGAGTTACAAGAACGCTTCCCTACAGTAGACCATTGGATGATTGGAAGAGGGTTAATTGCTGATCCTTTTTTACCAAGCATGATTAAAAATAACACTACAGAGTACCCTATAAATAGGTGGGATATTTTCAATGAGTTTCATAACACCATCTATCAACAATACGATGCTGCTTTATCAGGACCAACACCTATTAAGATGAAAATGTTAGGTTTTTGGGAATTCTTTTCGCAATCATTTAACAATCCTCAAAAAACCTACAAGAAAATTAAAAAAGCTAGTAATCCAAGAGCCTATCAAACCGCCGTTAGTGAAATACTAAAAAATGAAAGGCAATTATCATAACTGCTTTAGAAAAAACTTTATTCTCAAAAACACACTAAAAAATTCAATAATCAAGGTTTCTAAAACTGAATTTGATGAAATTTAACTACTTTTCAAACAGCCTTAACTTTTATCTTCATCAAATACCTTAGGCTTTTAAATCGATTTCTTTTAAATTTTCAATTCTGTTTCTTACTAAGAAATCATCAATAGTTTCAAAGTGTTCAATGACACGTTTTTCTTTAAATTCAAATACTTTTTGAGATAAGCCCTGTAAGAAATCACGATCATGCGAAACTAGTATTAATGTCCCGTCAAATGCTTGTAATGCCTCTTTTAAAACATCTTTTGACTTTAAATCTAAATGATTCGTAGGTTCATCAAGAATCAATACATTTACCGGTTCCAATAGTAATTTTACCATTGCTAAGCGTGTTTTTTCTCCTCCTGACAGATTCGCTACTTTTTTGTCAATATCGTCTCCACTGAACATGAAACGCCCCAAAATATTTTTAATATTAGTACGTATATCCCCTTCAGCAACATCATCAACAGTTTGGAACACTGTTAACGTTTCGTCTAATAAGGCAGCTTGATTTTGCGCAAAGTATCCCACTTTAGCGTTGTGTCCTAAATCGCATTTTCCTTTATAATCAATCTGGCTCATTATGGCTTTAATCATGGTTGATTTTCCTTCTCCATTTCTTCCCACAAAAGAAACTTTTTCTCCTCTTTCAATAGTCATATTTGCGCCAGAAAAGACTACATGATCACCATATGATTTTGATAAATTTTCAGCAATAACTGGATAATCACCTGAACGCATTGCAGCAGGGAAACGTAATTTTAGCGCTGATTTATCTACCTCATCAACTTCAATAATTTCAAGTTTTTCAAGCATTCGCTCACGAGAAGTAACTTGATTTGTTTTAGAAAAAGTTCCTTTAAATCGTTCAATAAAAGCCCTGTTATCCGCAATAAATTTTTGTTGCTCTTGATACGCTTTTACTTGATGTGATAAACGCTCCTTTCTCAATTGTAAATAATGCGTATAATTAGCCTTATAATCATATATTTTCCCCATTGTTACCTCAATGGTTCTATTGGTAATGTTATCAATAAAAGCCTTATCGTGCGAAATAACAACAACCGCTTTCGCTTTATTTAACAAAAAATCTTCTAACCAAATTACCGACTCTATATCAACGTGATTGGTAGGCTCATCTAGTAAAATCAAATCTGGTTTTTGTAACAATATTTTAACCAGTTCAATACGCATTCTCCAACCACCACTAAATTCACTAGTAGCTCTATTAAAATCCGATTGCTTAAACCCAAGTCCTTTTAATGCTTTTTCAACCTCAGCTTCGTAATTTACCTCTTCTAAGGCATAAAAAACTTCCCCAAGCTCTGACACTTTTTCAATAATTTTCATATACTCGTCAGAGTCGTAATCGGTTCGTGTTTCTAGCTGCTTGTTTAATGCCTCCATTTCATCACGCATATCAAAAACATGTTTAAATGCTTTTGATGCCTCCTCAACAACGGTACAATTATCATCCGTCAATAAGTGTTGAGGCAAATAAGCTATTACTGCATCTTTAGGATGACGTACATGCCCACGAGTTCCTTGTTGTACCCCTGCTATAATTTTCATCATGGTAGATTTCCCCGCACCATTTTTACCCATCAAAGCAATTTTATCATTTTCATTTATTACAAATGAAACATCGCTAAAAAGAGTATGTCCACTAAATTCTACTGCTAAATTATCTACTGAAATCATATCATTTATTTAAAAAAACAAAACTACTAAAAACTAGCCTCATTCTAAATAATGATCTATAAAGAATGTGTTTCCTGTAATCATAAAATAAAAAAAGAGGCATGCCATACGGCATACCCCCTTTTAAAAGTTTAAAACGTTTTTGTTTTTAAAAATTACTGCTTTATAATTTTAGCAGTGTACTGCCCTTTGTTACTTTGTACATTTACAAAATACACTCCTGCAGTTAAGGACATTAGGTTTATATTTTCTTGAGTATTGTTTGACATAATACGGTGTTTTTGTACTGTTCTTCCAGTAATATCTGTAATTGTAATCCCTTGTAAAACGTAGTTGCTTTGTATATACAACTGCTCCTGTACTGGGTTAGGGTATAGTACAATAGTTGTATCCTGCTCATAACTATTTATTGCTAATGTTGCATCATACTCATAGGCTCCCATATCAATAGTAGTATTAACTATCCTAATGTTTCCATCTAAATCTGTTGTTACTGCAGAAGTTAATAAACTATTGTTTCCTGTATCTATTGCTGGTGAACCTACTTGTAGGGTAAAATTGTTTGTTGCACTTGAAACAAACATCGGATTGCTGTTAATACCTCCTTGTTGTCCCCCTTCTATTATACTGTTAACAGCAGCTCCTGTTGATGAATTAAGTGTTAAAGGTGTCGTGCTACCATTACCATAAATTATACAATTTTGAATCCATGAGCTATAGGCTTGATACAAACTTATCGTATTTCCGTTAAGTCCTGTATTTTTAGTAAAAGTATTATTTATTAAAGGAACCTGAATTCCTGAACCAGTTCCTCCACCTGTTGCACTAGCAAATAAATATAGTGCAGAAGTACTATTTTGTGAAGTGTTATTATAAAATACTGTGTTGATTATAGAGCCTTCTCCTAAAATGTTATAAGCACTCGAACCGACGTATAATACATTGGCCAAATCTTTTGAATAATTATCTTTTATCACACAACTTTCGAAATTAACATCATTGGTTAAATTTTGCACTCCACAAGGTGTAAATGGAGCAAATACAGCTACATTAGTTCCTGTATTTTTTTCAATAACGCAATTTTTAATATCAAGTTCTACTTTTTGCCCTGAAACATAAGGGTTCGCATATATAGCTCCTCCACGAATATCAATATATTGATTAGCTGCCGGAGTTGCACAATCACTATCCACACTACCATTTGCATTCCCTCCGGTAATTGTTAATCCGTGTAATTCTACGTTCTGAGAATTCCCTCTTACTGAAACAACATGATAGGCATTATCCTGTCGGGTAGCTTCCGTATCTAAAAGTATAGTGTTGTCATCAGCATTTAAATCTCCACTTAATATTGTAATGTTTGTTTTTGGATCTCTTTGTGATATGGCAGTCTCCGTACCATCAAACCCTCCATAGAGTTTTGTTTGGGAAGGCAAGTCAAAAGTTGCTTTTCTGGAATCTGCATTTAATGTGCTCGGCGTATAGGTTCCTGCAGCTATCAAATAAGCGGCACTTGCTTCAGTATCTAGTGCTGTCTGTAAGTTGGTATACGCATTTGCCCATGAAGAGCCATCATTTGTTCCTGTAGCATTCGTATTGACATAGACCACCTGATTAGACATACTTGTTACCACTAAGTCATTAAAAATCCCTTGTATTTGGCTATCTGCAGTTACAGTAAATGAAGTTACATTGGTCCAGTTTAAAGTTACATTTGTAAACGCTCTATCAGCTGTCGATGGATTTGATACAGGAGCCATTGAGGCTAGAACATCAGCATTAGTTCCATCACTTGTAGATATTGTAAAGTTAGTGGTTACGGTAGTTGGTCCATTTAATCCTATTTCAAAAGTACTAATATCTACAGGTTGGTCAAAAGTAAAAGTATAGGTATCATAATTAAAACCAGTGTATAATATTCTATTATACGGAGGTAAATGAGTAATCCACCCTATGTTTGACTGAGCTGCAGGATTATTAGAGCGAGAATTTTCTACATGAACCGAAATTCCGTCGATTGATTCATCTGTGGTGCTCCCATCATATATAGCAGTTTCCCAACTAAAAGTTGTTTGTCCGTTTATGGTATTGGTTGTGAGTAAAAAAATAATAGTAAAGAGTAAATATTGTTTCATCTGCATAGTTTTTTACAAGATTACCTACTCTTAAACTATTTCAACGAACTTTTTTTACAAGTGGTCTGTTTTTTTTTACTAACGGTAAATTAGTTTTTAAAAATAGCTTTAAACTCCTTTACCCTCCTTCTACTAATAGGTATTTTTTCATTATTCTTCATAAGAACTAAGTTCTCTTGTTTAAGAATAGCATCAACATAATTGATGTTGATAATCCATGACCTATGACTCCTAAAAAAGATAGGGTTTTCGGCAAATAAATTTTCAAAAAAACCTAAGTTTTTAGAATAGGTATAAGTGGTAAAGATGTTAGGGGCTGATTGGTAATAAATAATAGTATAAGCCTGTTCTGCTTTAACACAAATGATGTTTTCTAACCGAAGGATCTGATGCCCTCCTTTAAAAGGAACGCTTATTTGTGTGATGTGCCCTTCTTGTAATTGTTTTGATAAACTCTTAATGTTTGTTGTAGAGCCTGTTTTTTGAGTATTCGCCATAAATGCTCTTTTAACAGCTTCTTGCAAACGCTCTATTTCTATAGGCTTTAATAAATAATCTATTGCTGAAACTTCAAAGGCTTTAATTGCATATTGGTCATATGCTGTAACAAAAACGAGTGAAAAATTTATTTCTGGCAGTTCCTTTAATAAGCTAAATCCTGATTTTTCAGGCATTTCAATATCTAAAAAAACTAGATTAGGTTTTTTGTCTTTTATCAATTTAACAGCTTGATCTACATGCTGGGCAGTTCCCACAATTTCTATATGATCACAATAGTTTGATAAAAGGTATTTTAGATTATCTAACGCATCTTGTTCGTCGTCTATTAATATTGTTTTTAAACTATTTTCCATAAGCATGTGTATAAGGAATATTAATTGTTACAAGTGTTCCAGTAGGATGAGAGTCTTCATATAAATCTTTATACCAAAACCCTAAGCTTAGCTTGTAATATTTTTTTAGAATATCAAAACGTTTTTGTATGGAACTGGTTGAAAACGACTCATGACTATTTACACCTCTTTCTTTATTGATTATTTGAGAGGCCTTTCTTCCAATACCATTATCTTTAATGGTACAAATTAGGTGTTTCTCTTTTTTAAAAGAAAGGACAATTTTTTTCAATCCTTTTTTATGAAGTAAGCCATGTTTTATGGCATTTTCTACAAAAGGTTGAATAATCATAGATGGTATCAATAACTCTTTTAAAGATTCATCTATTGTTATTTGGTATTCAAAATCTTTTTTAAATCGCAGTTTTTCTAATTCTAAATACGTAGTTAATAATTTTAATTCATCTTCTATGGCTATAAATGGCTTATCGCTCATGTTTAAATTTTCTCGTACAATAAACGCTAGCTTTGTTAAATATTTATATGCTTGTTCTTTGTTCTCCTTTAAAATTAAAGATTGAATCGTATTCATTGCATTAAACATAAAATGAGGATTCATTTGTGCTTTAATTGTTGTTATGGTAGAATTTGCAAGTTGTTTTTCTAAAGTTTTATTTTTTAAAATATTTGAAAAAACGAACAAAACTAGCGCTGAACTTAGTGTAAAAATAATCACATAAAACCACCATTTTTGATAGTAAGGATAAGCGATATTAAAATGTATTTTCTTTATATTTTTACTTTCATAATTATCTTCATTTACAGCCTTTATTTCTAAATGATAATTTCCTGATTTTAAAGCGATAAACTGGATAGAATTGCCTGACGTTTCAACCCATTTTTCATCTATTCCAGCCATTTTATAATACAACTTAAACTGCTGTTGACTTCTTAATGCATAAGTACTAAGGTTAATAACAATATTATTTTCATCAGAAGTTAAGCTATAGTTTTTTTGTATTGGTAATGGCTTCCCATTAACAGCTAAAGCTGTAATTGAAACTTCTGGGCGCACCTTGTTTTTATAATTATAGTTAACGCCTAATTTAGAAAGCCCTTCTAAAGTAGCGACATATAAGGAATCTTCTATAACTTCCATACCCGTTACAATATTTGACGCTAAACCATCTAATTTATTAATATAATTTTCTGTTTTATTTTTGATATGATATGTTATAAGTCCTTTGTCTGTAGCTAAAAACAACATAGAATCTTTATGTATTATTTTTTTTATATTATTTTTAAAATCATGAACTCTAAATGCTTTTCCATGATCAATTTTATATAGTTTTCCCTGTATATCACAAGCCCAAACTCCATTTTTATTATGGGATGTCAATGCCGTATTCACCAATAATGGCTTGCCATCATGGATGATTTCAACCCCTTCCTTGTTTGGGTAATAAAATAAACCATCACTATAACTTATATAGGGGTGATTTGTTTGCAGACATATAGCATTATTATAGGATCTTTTTTTCTTTAAACTAGTGCCGCTTTTATTGATATAATTGTGTACATAGGCATGTACTGTATTAGATATTAAATAACTCGTATCACTAAGCTTGTTTCCTGCTTTTATATTATCTATTGACGTAAAAACAACTTTCTTTTTTTTAATATCATAAAAGTGTTTACTTCCAGATAGGTAAAACCCGTTCTGTATTGGGTTGTACACAAGATTCTTGACTTTTTTATCAAGGTTTTTTAAAAAAAGAAGTTCCTTTTTTGAAAAATCATATTTATATAATTTTTTAGCATCATTTAAAACATATAAATCACTATTATTAATAGCTTTTATGTCTATTATCCTGTTATTATCAAAATGAGTATCATAAGTTTGAATATCGATACCAGGAATAATAAAGATGCCATTATTTAATGTTCCTATCCAAATATTGTTTTCATGATCTTTAGTTATACTAGATATAGATTCATTTTTAAAAAAAATAAACATTTTTTTAAATTGTTTATCAAACACATAAATACCATCAATGGTCCCTATCCAATAGTATTCATTTACTTGATCATAATACAATGAAGATAAATTTACTGTTGGGATATCATCAATTCTAATTTCTTTTTTACGTTGTTCTGAATACGCTATAATTTTAGCATGATCACTAAAGTTACACAACACAAGCAGTCTTTTGTCAAATACAAAAATGCGATGCGATAAATTTGATTTTTCTTTTAAATTAATTAAAGATTCTTTCCCTTTTTTATGTTGTACTCTAACATCCCTACCATTAGAATAAACAAGATTAGCATTATAAAAATTTATTTGTTTAACGGGTTCCGAATCAATATGTAAAGCCCCATCATTCAGTATAGTCGATTTTTTTATTGAAAAATCATTGAAGTTTGTAGCATAACACCCTAAGTCAGTACCTATGTATATTTTTGGGAATTTGGTGATGTTAAAATTAAATAAACCATCAATACTATAATTAGTAACATTTTTATAAAGAATCAATTCATTTTGTGCTACATAGAAAATTTGTCCTGTAAAATTTTGGCACCATATTCTACCTTCAACATCTTCTTTAATTTCACTATATTCTGTTTGAAAATCAGAGTTCAAATATTTTTTAAAAGAGCTGCCATTAAATTCAAATAGCCCGTTATTAGTTCCTATCCAAACATGCTTATTTACAGCTTGGTGAATAAAATAAATTGTAGTTACATTAAAATCATAAATACTAGATAGTTTATATGAATTAGGAGATTGTGCTTTTATTGTGGAAAAACAGATTAACAAGAAAAAGCATACACAAAGTAACCTATTTGGTAACATCATCTTGTTTTGTTTTTTAATTTTCATGTATTATCGTAATGATTTTAAGAATGTAAAAGTAGTTTTTTTATAAAAAAAACATTAAAGATATTATTGTATTTTCGCAGAAACATAATCGTCAATTATGAGTGTCATAGAAAAGAAATTACATACGCGTAGTAACTCAGCTTGTGAGTTATGTACTTCTACAGATAGCCTAAAAGTATATAACATCCCTCCTGTTCCTGAAAAAGAGGAAGAGTTAGATAAAAGCATTTTAGTTTGCGGAACATGTCATTCACAAATCGAGGATCAAGAAACAATGGACTCTAACCATTGGCGCTGTTTAAATGATAGCATGTGGAGTGAAACACCTGCTATACAAATAATGGCCTGGAGAATGTTACACCGTTTGAAAAAATTTGGATGGAGCCAGGATCTATTGGACATGATGTATTTAGATGAGGAAATGGAGATTTGGGCCAATAAAATGGGAGATGGTGATGAAGAAGATGAACATAAAATAGTCCATAAAGACGTAAATGGTAATATTTTAAATGATGGGGATTCTGTTGTTTTAATAAAAGATTTAGTCGTTAAAGGAGCTAATTTCACTGCAAAACGTGGTGCTCCTGTACATCGTATTTCTTTAGTTTGGGATAATGCTGAACAAATTGAAGGCAGGGTTGACGGACAACATATTGTTATCTTAACACAGTACGTTAAAAAAACAAAAGAAGGAGGGCAATAGTTCTTTTTTAAAAACATCAAACCACTCTTAAGAGTGGTTTTTTTTGGAGTAATTTTAACTAAAAATAATACATGAAATTTTTCTTACACATTGGCTATAACGGAGGCAATTACCATGGATGGCAACAGCAACCAAATGCAGTTACTGTACAAGGAACTATTGAAGAAAAACTAAAATGTATTTTTAAAACCAATATCACTGTATTTGGTTGTGGTCGTACTGATGCTGGTGTTCATGCAAGTCAATACTTTTTAAATATTACCCTTAAAAATGATTTTGATTTTAATTTAAAATTTCGCCTGAACAAACATTTACCCAATGATATTGTTGTTTATGATATTATTGAAGTTGAAGAACGTCAACATGCTAGATATGATGCAACTTCACGTACTTACGATTATTTTATTCACTTATATAAAGATCCTGTTTTAGGAAAGTACAGCTCTTATTATGAATTAGAAAATTTAAATTTTGAAGCTATGAAAAAGGCTGCAGCCCTAATTCCGAAATATAATAATTTTGAAGCAGTATGTAAACAACCTCATTTACACAATCATACTATTTGTGAGGTAACTCATGCCATGTTGTATGTAGATGCAAGCGAACAACGTTTGCAATTTACAATTACAGCAAATCGGTTTTTAAGAGGTATGATACGCTTATTAGTTTCTTTCTTATTGCGTGTTGGTAACGAAAAAATGACCTTAGAAACATTTGAAAAAATACTTGCTGAACAATTAAATATTCCTGATAAAAAACCTGCCTTTGCAAATGGATTGTATTTATCGAAGGTTACATATCCGTATATAAATACAACTACTCCTATCAGTATTTGTAGCTTTTTAAAAAATGGCTTAGAAAAATAATACTGTTCTAATAATACCTCTCTTTCCAATATTTATTAAATTTTGAAGAACTACCACAGATTTTTATCCTTCTTCTAATCACTTCAAACTTTGTTTTTAGATCAAAAAAATAGGGAGTAAATTACTCCCTATTTTTTATTATTCGATAATGGTATCACTATAAACAAAACGGCTTATAGCACCATAGCTACTTATTTATCACTACCAATTTTCCATTTTTAATTTTAGTATTTGTTTCAACAGAATACAAATATACTCCTTCAGCTAAATCTGGTATTTTTATTCTACTTTGGGTATCAATACTTCTTTTAAATATTTGCTTTCCACTCATATCATACATGATAAACTTTGCATTATTCGTTAAATTATGAAAATACACATTTTCACCTTCTCTAACTGGATTTGGATAAATCATAAATACGTTTTCAGTTACATCATCGACAGCTAATGGCATATTACTTCCTATGTAAAACTGACTAAATGAATTTAACATCCCTGAATTTAAAAACTGAGCTGACTCATCACTTGAATTTATGCTTGTTGCTGTTTCAATATTAGCTCCCCAAACAATAGAGCTATCTGCATTAGCGCTACGTTTATACAGCTGAATATTCGCTGCTGAAAGCGTTGAAATATTGGTAATGTCTGAAAATCTAATGTCTGACAAAGCAGTAAATGTAGCATTGGAGCCGTAATTATTTACCACCCAATAGCTATCATCTATTACATTAGTACTTGGTAAAAAACTTGGATTAATGTTTATTTTTGAAACCACAATTTCTCCATTTGGATATGTCCCGCCTGAAAAAGTCATTTCACATTCTGCTGTAGTAAAACTTGCTACACCGCTAGAATTAACTGTCAAAATACTGCTCGAACCTGGCCCAACGGGAGCGTCAGAACTCACTAAACTCGCACCACCACTTATGCCAAGATCATTAGCCCCTTTTTTATCATAAATAGTTCCCGCTACATCATGATTGAATTGATAATATGCTATTATATTTGAATCACTGACATCATTTTTGGTTAAATGCCTAGCTAATTTTATTTCTTGATCAGTAAGTGTTTTTTTCCAGAAAGTTGCTTCCTCTATTAAGCCATTAAAATTCCTAGAGCCCCAACCATAATACGTGCCAATATTTATTTCAGTTAAATCAAAAGGTGTTGTTGTTAAACTCCATGAATGCTGTGCTTCGTTAACATATAACTTTATTTCTGTAGGGGATACAGTTATAGCTACATAAGACCATTCATTAGCTGGTATTTCAAGATTAGAATCCCACCACCAATACGTACCACCTTTCCAATGAACTCCTAAAGTATTATTTCCTTCTCTAAAATTTAGCACACAGCCTTCAGATAAACTAAATATACCCGAATAATCTGATTGAATGCCATTGGGTTTAATCCACCCTGTAAAGCTAAAATTTGTAATACCTATTTCATTTACTGATGTATTAGTTACATAATGATTATTAGCCGAACATTCTAGGGCCATTTGTGGGTTAGGCTCTGGGGTACAATAGTTATCTCCAACAGTAATTATATCAGTAACTGTTTTAGTACTAATATTCCCTAAACCATCAGTGACTTTCAAAGTTACATCATAGGTTCCTATTCCCGTGTACGTTACTTGTGGGTTTCTATCTGTAGTAGATGACACTGTAGTGGCTCCAGGAAATTGCCACTCCCATGATGCTCCTGCGTGATTTAAAATAGAAAAATCTTCAAATTGTACTACCACTCTATCGCAGTTCACCTCCTTGGTAGCAACCATAGGTTGTGCTTTAGGTAATGATGTTTCAAAAAAGTCACTTTCCCAAATACCTCTATTACTAGCTATACGTACTTTCTCTTTTTTATAAAAAGGGAGTATTTTATTTATTCTTAAATGTACCGGCAAATTATTTGAAAATAATTGCCAATCAGTATGCGTATTATTTCTATACCAAATAACTTTATTAGAGGTTAAATACACTCCACCATCAGTACCATCCTGTACCTGAATATTTTCTATTTTCTCCCCATTTAAAGCTGAAGTAGATAAATTAAACCAACTCCCTCCTAAATCAACTGATTTAAAAACTTTATTAGTACTTGTACCTCCATTATTTAGCCCTAAAAACAATTCATCATTAGTATTTAAAGATAAATACATTGTTTGATGATTAGCCGGAATAGCTACATCAAACCAATTAACTCCTGCATCTACCGACTTCCAAAGTTTTCCATTACCTCCTTCTTTTTGAGTAACAAAAAGAATATTAGGATTTGTTCTAGAAACTTCAATAGCTTTTACTAAATTATCAATATCAGTACCAAATTCTTTTACCAAGGTAAATGATAACCCGCCATTATCACTTTTCCATAGTTTATTTTCTTTCCCCAGATATAAAGTATTCCAGTACCTTGGATCATTAACAAGTTCACTTCTTCTTTCCAGCCAGTAGTGTTCATTAGGATACATTCCATACCCACTTAAATTACTAATTGTTCCTGTGATCACTGTTGGGATTTTTTTACCGGAAATATCGCTGTGGTATACCCTTCTGTTTTCTCCCTTGTTAACATAACCTGTTGCAGATTCTGCCCCACCTAATGACAAAAACTTTCCCATAGGATAATCTTGATAATATGCTGCATTACCATTATGATACCTACCCCCTACTAGTACATCATGGTTCCATCCCTGATCAAAACCCCAATAATCAGCTCCATTAATACCATTATTTCTTGATTCTAGCATATCTAAATTCCCATCGTAATAATCAATTCCTCCATCAGAACAAACCCATACGTCATTTCCATTCATTTCAATTTCTTGAATATCCGGATGTCGATAACCTGCTCCGCAACCAGTACATCCATAACCACCCCATTGGGTATAAGTTACCCCTCCATCCTCAGATTTAAATAAATTTAAAGATCCTACCAATATATCATTAGCATCAAGATCAGAAACTGCAATATCTAAATCATAATAACCTTGATTATAGCCTGTTGTAGTTACACCAAAATGCGTAAAACACCAATGATCATCACTATAAGGCCCACCAGGTTCATTATCAGCAAAACCATCGTTATTTCCATCATAAGGGGTTGCCCAACTCTCAGCAGCATCATCACTCCTATAAATCCCTATAAAATTGTTATCATCTATAGCATCGTTTTCTTCTCCAATTAATACGACATATACTCTATTAGGATCTGCATTTGTAACTGCTATTCTTGCTCCACCATCATTGGATGCCACTCCACCAATCGGAGAGAACCATCCTATGTTTTTTAATACAAATGTTATTCCTCCATCAGTTGATTTAAATATTTCTGTAATATTTTTAGTAGAATTGTGTTTGGCAATAAACACGGTACTTGGGTCATTTGTTTTTAATTGAATATCCCAACATCTGTCAGTGTAAATTATGGACCAATTGGCTCCTCCGTCTGTACTTCTTCTTAGGCCTGTAGCTCCACCAATTAAAATTATTTGTGGGTTAACACTATTAATTTTAATTGCCGAAATTTGTAAATTCCAAACATCTAAAAGAGTTGTCCAATTAACACCTCCATCAATAGTTTTATATAACTTATTCCCTACACCTACATAAACTACATTTTCATTAGTAGGATCAATTTCAACCGACTGTACACCTCCATCATTAAAGGTAGCATCGCCAACAGAAAACCAGTTCAATCCTTTATCTACAGACTTATATACCCCTGAAGTTTCAGCCCCTAGATACAGTACATTAGGGTTGGACATAGATTGGTCAAAAGCATACGCGTTAGTTTGTGATGATTTTTGTAAAACTCCTCCTTCTTGAAAAGTTTCAAACGGACCGATTGAAGTCCAATTTGCACTAGTAACCACCTTATTGGCAGCATCAATATTTCTTGATTTTAATATTTTCTGATCTCTAAGTTTCTTTTCTTTAACTGTAGGGATATATATACTCCCATCCTCTAAAAGATACTCTTGTGCTTTTATTATTTTAGAAAAATGTTTGAAGTTTTGTGTATGCGTGCTCTTCTTAAATACATTACTTTTATAATACGCATAAAAAGCATCACTAATTTCAAAATAATTAGGTTCAGTACTATACAATAACTTAATCCATTCTGGAGTTTCAGAATTAATTTCTGGAATTGTTTTAAATAATTGATTGTATTTTGGCGTAGGAACAAAACGTTCTTGTGAAAACACAAAAGAAGTTATAACTAAGGAAGCTATAGCAGTTAGTAATATTTTTTTCATTTTCGGGTTATTTACGGTTAAATCATTTCAAAGATATGAATTTATAGCTGTTAAACAACTGTATATCATCCCTTAATAGCAATACAAAATTGCTATACTTATCTAAAATAATACCTTTAAAATGTAGCTTATTTCATCCATTCCGGAAGAATATTCGGATCTAGATCAAACACATAACTTCCCCAATAATACATCATAATTGTAATCACCAATATTCCGATACAATTCAATATAAACCCAGGAAGTAACATTTCCTTTATCTTTAGTTTTTTTGAACCAAAAATAATTGCATTTGGCGCAGTTGCTACAGGTAGCATAAATGCCAAAGAGGCTGCCATTGTTAATGGAATCATTAAATATAATGGATGTATTTTTAATGACGTAGCCAATGCAATACTCAAAGGTAATAACGCCTGGGTTGTGGCTACATTTGATGTGAATTCTGTTAAAAAAGCCATCAATACCGCACAACCGAAAATAATTACTAATATTGGACTTCCCGTTAATATTAGTAATTTTTCTCCTATCCACTCTGATAAGCCAGATGTTTGAAATCCTTTTGCTAAAGCAAAGCCTCCTCCAAATAACAACACAATACCCCAAGGTAATTTAACTGCTGTTTTCCAGTCCATTAAATACTTTTTAGGGTTATTTTTTGATGGGATTATAAACAGTAATATAGTAATAAAAATAGCCACTACAGCATCTACAATATATTTAGGCTCTCTAAATAAATTACGCCACCCTTGTATTTTAAAATTTCCAATGACGATATCAGCTCTAAAGACCAATAGCACTACAAACAATGCAAATAACATCAATATCATTGTCTGCTCATATGTTCGTTTCCCTAATGCTTTATAATTTTCTTCAAAAAAAGAAGGTTGAATTGACTTAATGCTTTTACTTGGCCTAAATAAAAAATACAATACTATTACGGCAGCAATAAACAGTACTATTGTTATTGGTAATGCAAAGAACAACCAGTTAGCAAACGTAATTTCTGGTGCATCAGGATAGGCATTAGAGAACATTTTAATAAACACTAAATTCGGAGGAGTTCCTATTAGCGTAGTAATTCCACCTATAGAACAGGAATATGCTACACCAAGTAGTAATGCAATTTTAAACTTCCCCATTTCCTTGTTCGAATACAACGCTTCTAACTCATCAATTACAGAAAGTACTAGTGGTAGCATTAATAACGTAGTTGCCGTATTAGAAATCCACATCGATAAAAAAGCTGAAATAGCCATAAAACCAACTAATACAGGAAATAATCCTTTACCAAAAAACAACAAAGTACGCAATGCTATTCTTCTATGAACATCCCATTTTTCAATTGCTAAAGCAATAATAAACCCGCCTATAAATAAGAAAATAATATCGTTTATATAACTCGCCGAAACCTCTTTACCACTGGAAATTCCTGTTAAAGGAAATAAAACTAAAGGCAGTAATGATGCTATTGCAATGGGAACTGCTTCAGTTATCCACCAACCTGCCATCCAAATAGCAACCCCTAACATTTTACCTATTAATGGGTTTTCTTCACTTGGATTCAATACCGTAGCGAACAGCAAAAATATAATTGGAAAAAGCACTTGAGAAATTCGCTGTACTGTTGATTTTTTCATGATAAGCAATTCTTGATATTGAATGCTAAAAATAGACAATTAATCACAACTTTAATTGTATTTTTATCCCACTCGTAGGTTAACTCTATATACTTTATCTTAAATAATAAAAGTTATTGCTTATTCACAGCTTATGTACTTTTGGGTATAGCATCTTTATTACTGACTTTAAATTGCTAATGAACTTAATATTCTATTTAAAAAAACATAAAATAAAAATAATAGGACTGCTAATCCTTCTTCTTTTTTATGCTTTTTGCTTACCAAAAAAATTGTTTAACAAACCTACAGCTACAGTCATAGAAAGTAGCGAAGGAGAATTATTAGGGGCACAAATTGCAAGTGATGGACAGTGGCGATTTCCAAAATGTGATTCAGTTCCAGAGAAATTCAAACATTGCATCATACAATTCGAAGATGCTCATTTTTATCAGCATCCTGGTTTTAACCCTGTTTCAATTTTTAAAGCCTTAAAATCAAATATTAGTAAAGGAGCTGTTGTTCGTGGAGGTAGTACTATAACGCAACAAGTTATCCGACTATCTAGAAATGGAAAATCAAGAACTTATATTGAAAAATTAAAAGAACTCATATTAGCAACACGATTAGAAATTAGTACCTCAAAAAAAGAAATACTAAACCTCTATACTTCTAATGCTCCATTTGGAGGAAATGTAGTCGGAATTGATGTAGCTTCATGGCGTTATTTTGGTGTTCACCCCCATCAATTATCTTGGGCTGAAAGTGCAACATTAGCAGTGCTTCCTAATGCTCCTAGCCTAATATATCCAGGAAAGAATCAACAAAAATTAATACAAAAAAGAAATCGATTATTGAATAAATTACACCAACAAAAAATAATCGACTCCCTAACTTATCAACTGGCTGTTCGAGAGTCATTACCAAAAAAACCTTTTCCATTGCCACAAATAGCTCCTCATTTACTACAAAAAGTAACAATATTAAATAGAGGAAAACGTATACGAACATCTATCAAACTAAATTTACAAGAAAACATAAACACTATTGTAAAACAATATCATGACATCTTTAAACAAAATGAAGTGCATAACATGGCCGTTTTGGTATTAGATATAAAAACAAAAAAAGTATTGAGTTATGTTGGAAATACACCAACAACTAAAGAAAATCAAAAGGACGTCAATATTATTGATGCACCAAGAAGCACGGGAAGTATTTTAAAGCCATTACTATATATGGCAATGCTTGACAAAGGAGAATTGTTACCAAACACATTAATACCAGATATTCCAACAACCATAGCGAACTATAAACCTGAAAATTTTAATTTACAATACACGGGAGCTGTTTCAGCAAAAAAGGCATTAGCGAAATCATTAAATATTCCCGCTGTACGGATGTTACACCAATACGGACTAGCACGATTTTATGATGAATTAGGAAAATTTAAATTAAAACATATTAATAAAGGAGCTGATCATTACGGGTTATCACTAATTCTTGGCGGTGCGGAAAGTAGCCTTTGGGGCTTATGTAATACTTATGCTTCGTTAGCTAGTACAGTGAATCATTATACTGAAAGCTCTAGTGAATACTATACTAAAGAATTTAATAGGTCATCATTTATAAAAAAACAAGCTATACGCTTGGGGGAATTAACTCAAGAGAAGCCTATTTTTGATGCAGGCAGCATTTACTTAGCTTTTGAGGCTATGAAAGAAGTAAATCGTCCTGAGGGTGATCAAGCTTGGAAATTTTACGATTCCTCAAAAGAAATAGCCTGGAAAACAGGAACAAGTTTTGGTAATCGAGATGCTTGGGCTATTGGCACTACTAAAGATATTGTTGTCGGAGTTTGGGTTGGAAATGCAGATGGAGAAGGAAGGCCTGATTTAACCGGTATAAACAGTGCTGCTCCGGTACTATTTGATGTGTTTAACCTTTTCCCAAAATCACCATGGTTTTCCATGCCTTATGACGAACTTGTTGAAGTGAATACTTGTGCTCAAAGTGGCTACCTAGCTACCGAATTTTGTGAAACTACTACAAACTGGATTCCTAAGCTAGGAAATCGTTTCAAAGCATGTCCATTTCATCATTTAATTCATCTTGATAGAAGTAGTAATTATAGAGTAAACACTTCATGTGAGACACTTGACAATATTAAAAATATTTCTTGGTTTACACTTCCTCCGTTACAAGAATGGTATTATAAAAAACAGCATAGCAATTATAAAACGCTACCAAAATTTAGGCCTGATTGTAAAAAAGAATCTGTTCAAACAATGGATTTTATATTCCCTAAAAATAATAGTAAAATCATTTTAGTAAAAAATGAATATGAAAAAAATAACCCCCTAATTCTTAAAATAGCACATACAAGTCCAGAAGTTAAAGTTTTTTGGTATATAGATAATGAGTTTATTCAAACCACAGAAACCTTCCATGAAATTGGGATATTACCAACTGAAGGAAGACATACTATTACAGTAGTTGATGCTCTAGGAAATGAATTGAAAAGAAATATTACTATTGAACGTTAATATTATTCATAACTAAATTTTCCATTAAACACATATTTATCTCCTATTGGAGTATCACAGAAAATAATTGTTACTGAATTATTTTCATTTTCTACATAAAATTTAGTTCCTGCAACAGCAGTGGCTCCACCTAAACTACCAAATCCAAAATCAGTTATGTATAATTGTGCCTCTCCTGTTGATAAATTATTATCATTTCCAAAAGGATCAGTAACAACCGTGTATTCTCCTGTTAAAGGTAAATTTTTATTAACCTCATTAAATTGAACAGTAATTCTAGCTGTAGAGGAAAATGATGACGTTTCAAACTCAACATTTCCTTCATCAAAAGCCCAATTAGGATATGATAAATCAACACTACTAATAGATATTGAATTGTTAATTAAATTAGTGCCTAAATCTATATAATTATCTGTTATAGGATCGCAAGGGGCGTCTACACCAGTAGAAAATTTATAAGTTTTTCCGTAGCCTACTCCTATAGAATTTATACCATATGCTCTATAATGATACGTAGTTGATGGATTAAAAACGGAATATGTCTCTGAAAAAGAACCTAGCCTTGATCCTTTAATAATTTTATTGTCATTAATTGTTGGAGTATCGTGTGTACTCCATACTATTCCATATTCAACAACTTCTTTCCCTCCTTCTCCTAAAACTGCTCCTCCTAAAACTGCTGAATTACTTAATACATTTTGAGGCTCATCTGAAATAACTATAGGTGTTAAATAATCAATGTTTTCAATTACGCAATTACAAAAAAGGGTTAAAATAAAAACCAATAATATATTTCTCATTTTCTTCTTTTAAATTCTCTATTTCAAATGTATGCAAATAATATATATTTGCGCTTATAATTTTTACATAGAAAACGAAGGACATAATACCATGAAAAAACTACTCATAACTACTTTATTTTTTATTTTAACAAATTCTACCTTCTCTCAATTTTATGGTAGTGGTAATGGGATTTTTGATGGACGATTCGGTGTTACAGCTGGAGGTACAAATTTTAGTACTGATACTAATTTTTTGTTTTCTAAATCGTCTTTAGGATATAGTATTGGGGTAGTAGGTACTGCCAGTTTTAGTTCTCGATTTGAATTGTTAATAGAAATAAATTATACTAGAAATTTTATAAATTTTGTAGGTAGAGAAGACTATACCTCAGAACCTGAGGATATTAAATTTAAATTAGAAAATTTCAATGTCCCATTTATACTAAATTATAATTACCTAAACCTAGACGATACATGGTATTTTGGTATTGACGCAGGTATATCAACTAGTTTTTTACATAATTATAAACTAGTTGATGAATCGAAAGCTAATTATTATTTAGAGCCTTTATATGCTAAACCTTATGACTTAGAATTTGATACAAGAAATGAACAAATTTCTTTCAATGCTTTTTTTATAATAGGATTAAGTGCTGAATACAATCAAATTATGTGTAATTTAAGATATCATAAAGGCATCACTGATCCATATAGAAACGCTCCTATAATAAGTCCTATTATGGATATAACAGGTAAAGACAATTATTTCTCTATTTCTTTTACCTATTTTTTTGAAGAAAAAGAATGATTTTTTCTATTAATGTTAAAAAACACACTGAATATCAATTATTTTATTCGTGTTCCGTAAATTTGCTTCATTAAAAAAAGGCTTGAAAGCAACAATATCCGGCATATTATTTACCCTTCTGTATGTGGTGGCAATGTTAAAACCTATAACTCCTGTTATAAAATACTACATTGATTACGATTACATTATTGCAGAGCTTTGTGAAAATAAAGCCAAGCCGGTATTACAATGTAATGGTAAATGTCACCTTGCAAAAGAACTTAAAAAAGCTAATGATGGTATAGATCAAAAACAAACTGCACCACCTTTGAATATGAAAGAATACCCTGTGGCTACTTTTTTTACTCACTCTTTTCAATTTCAAAAAGGAAATTTTAAAAAAAACAATACATTAATTCATAGCCAATTAAATTCTTTTATTGACACCTATTACACTTCCTTTTTCCATCCCCCAGAGTTTATTGTTTAATATTTTATAGAATTTAACCAATAGTATCTTCATATACTTTTGGCTGCATTTGTATATGGGTATAACTCATATACAATCTCATCTATTTTATTAATTCATAACCTTTTAGCATTACCAAGGGGTAATGCCTTATACTATAATGAAAACAATACTTTTAACAATATATATTTGTGTATTTACATTGATTACTAATGCACAAACAGAAACAATTACTGGAATAGTAACTAACGATACCAACCCAATATCTGGTGTTCAAGTTATTTCAACATCAGGAAACACTATTACCGATACATCAGGAAAATTCACCTTAGTACTAAATACAAAAAATGAGTTGTTGACTTTTGTACACACTTCACATAAAACCAGTTCAAAAAAGGCTTCTAAAAAAATGATTGTTGTTTTGGAACCAAAAGCTAACAATTTGGATTTAGTAGTTGTAAGTGCTTCTAGAACTGCTCAAAGAAGAAAAGAAATTCCAGTAGCAATAACAGCCATCTCTGCTAAAACAATTGCCACAATAAACCCTAGTTCAGTTGATCAAGTTTTAAATCAACAAAGTGGTGTTCATATGGTTGATCTTGGAAACGAACAACATATGATGTCCATCAGACAGCCTATTACTACTAAAGGAGTATATCTATATTTAGAAGATGGTATTCCAATCAGACCAACAGGTGTTTTTAACCATAATGCTTTATTAGAAATGAATATGGAAGCCACCAAAACTATTGAGGTTATTCGTGGTCCATACTCAGCTCTGTATGGTAGTGAAGCTGTAGGTGGCGCCATAAATTTCATTACCGAAAACCCAACTCCTAGCCTAACAGGACAATTTGGTGTTCGTATGGATGATAAAGGTTATTTTAGAACAGATGCTAAAATTTCAACTACTTATAAAAAAACTGGAATTGTAGTTAGTGGGTACAAGTCTAAAATTAGCAACGGTATTCGTGAATATGGTAATTATAATAAAAATGCTATTACTAGTAAGATCACCCATCAATTTTCTAACAAGTTAAACTGGTCTAATACATTAACTTTTGTCGATTATTTTAGTGAAATGAGCGGTGGCTTAGATGAAACTAAATTTAACAACAGAGATTATTCTTCATACCATACCTTTACATTTAGAGATGCTAAATCATTACGTGTAAACTCTAGTTTATCCCAAAAATGGAATACTAAAAACAATACCTGTTTGAGTTTCGTTTATCGTGATAATACTATGAAACAGAATCCAAGTTACAGAATTGCTGATGACACTCCTTTTGAAAGCACCACTACTGGTGAATTAAACGACAATAGTTTTAATAGCTATGCCGTTTACCTACAGCATAATATTAGTTTTGATAAACTAAAAACCAATATTAGTTTGGGTGGAAATATCGATTTTAGCCCTAAAACATTTAATGCTGAAATTTTAGATGTAAATAGAAATTCATTAGGGTATTTTGACTCTTTCAAAAAAACAGGTGTATACAAATCTGATTATTCGGCAGACATTTTAAATACGGGGACTTTTATAACTGGTAATTTTGAACCAATAACTAATTTAAAAGTAAATGCAGGATTACGTTATGATATGTATAGTTATGACTTTAAAAACAGATTAGATTCCGCTTCTGATTACTCCTCGGCTGATGCAAAAGAAATATTTACAGCAATAACACCAAGGATTGGGTTAACTTACAATTTTACTAAAAACATTGGGGCTTATGCCAATTATAGCGTTGGCTTTATACCACCTAGTATTAGTGATTTATTTAGAAAAGATGACGTGCCTTTACTAGACCCTACAACCTTTAACAACTATGAATTGGGAGGATGGATAAGTTTATTTAAAAATAAAGTTTATATAGACTTTGCTGTATATTCCTTATATGGAAAAAACGAAGTTGCTTCTGTATCTACAAAGATTAATGGTATTACTACTCGTGAAAATAAAAATATTGGAAAAACAAAGCACCAAGGAGTAGAATTTGGCATAAAAACAACCCCTATTAAAAGCTTAACAATTCGTTATAACACAGCTTTTTCAGAACATGAGTACACCGATTTTGTAACGAAAACTATTGATGGTGTTATTAGTGAAAATAACGATTATAGTGGTAATAAAATGCCTGGAGCACCAAAATGGATTTCTAACTCAGGAATTGATTACAATACTCCATTTTTAAAAGGGTTCAGAATTGGAGCTGAATGGCAACATGTAAGCGAATATTTTACAGATGAACTAAACAAAAATACCTATGAAGGATACGATACATTCAATACACGTTTAGGCTACGATACTGCTCATTTTGGTATATGGATGAATGTTATGAACCTTACTAATGAACTATATGCTACAAGAGCAAATACAGCTTGGGGAAAAACAACCTACACTCCAGGTAATCCCAAAACAATTGTTATTGGATTAAAATATAAACTATAGTGACTTTCCTCTAATAGGGATACCTTACAACAACTCCTTGTCAGATTGAGCTTGTCGAAATTTATAAACCTTTCTTTCATATAACTTCTACAAGCTTAGTTTTACAAACATTAAAAAATACTTATTATGAAAAAGCTTAGCATTTACAGTATATATATTGCTCTTCTTCTTTCTTCTTGTAAAGAGAAAAAAGATATTGAATTAATTGTTGATACTCCTAAAAATAAAATCATACAGTTCACAAGTAAAGACGTAAACTCTGAAGGAATTTTTTTATTCACTTCTGAAAAACAACAATTAGTAAGTTGGACAGAGTATGGTAAAAACAAAAAAGAAGCAGTATTAAAATGCGCATTTTTTAATCCGAAAACTAATGTATTTGGAAAACCAAATACAATTAACACTTCTAAAGGTTTACAAGTACATGCAGAAAGCATGGCTAAAGTTGGAATAACAAAAAAAGGAATTTTGTATGCTGTTTTCAGAATGAAATCAAAGGATAGCAAGTCAATGTTTGGTGGAACTGTTTATTATACTATATCAACTGACAAAGGAATATCTTGGAGTGAAAAACAACAACTAGTCAATGATATATCAAGCACCAGCCAAAGTTTTTTTGACATCGCTCAACTAGCCGATGGAGAGTTAGGTATTTCATGGTTAGACAATAGAAAATTACATAAAAACAGACAAGGGCAAACCTTATATTTTGCAAAAACAGATGCTTCAAATACTTTTAAAAATGAAATAGCGCTAGAAGGTTCTGTTTGTCAATGTTGTAGAACTGACATTGAAGTCAATAAAAATGGAACAATTCAGATAGCTTTTAGAAACTTAATTTCCTCGGGAGAGTTTGGTTTTCCATCAACTTTAACAGATCAAAATACTGAAATTCGTGACATATATTATACAATATCTAACGATCATGGAGAAACCTTTAGCAAATCATCAACAATATATGCTGATAATTGGCAAGTAAACGGTTGTCCTCATACTGGTCCTTCTATTGCATCTAATACAAATGAATTTGGGGCAGTTTGGTTTACAGATGCAAAAATAAACTCTGGTGTATTTTTTAATACAAAAATTACAAACAACACCTATAATGACAAAAAATTAGTTAGTAAAACAGGGAGTCATCCACAAATGGTTAGTGCAAATGGTAATTATTATATTGTTTATGAGGAATATTATGAAGCTAACAAAAAAGGGTATACAAAAATTATACTTCAAAAAAGGGATACAAATTCCCTTTTAGAAACAATAGAAATAAGTGCTCCAAAAACAAATAATGACCATGCTGTAATCAAAGTAATTAATGCAAATCAACTATTAATTAGTTGGGTTAATACTGATACTCGAAATGCCGTAGTGCAGTATCTTGTGTATTATTTATAAATAAACCCTAAAAAATAACCCATAAAGTTTCTTATGGGTTATTGTAATTATCAAGTTAAAACCTTATTGCAATTTTCTTCTATTATCATCTGATTTTGTATCAATCGGTTTATTATAAGGATAGACGCCTACTTCTGTTGATTTTTTATCTACGATAATAGAAATTGTGTTATTGATTTCAGTAATCTTATGCTTCCTTAAATATAGTGCTACTTCTTTCTTTTTTTCGTCGTTTTTATACTTACTCACATTAAATTCAATATCAACTTTATGTTTTCTAATCTCTAATTCCGTAGATTTCACTTCAATAATTCTATTACGACATAAGGTAATTGTTTCAAACATATCCTTAATAACGTATTGTAAACTATCTGGTCTAACCGTTCTATTATTTTAATATCGTTTCATAAATTAGTGTCTCACCATCAATATTTGTTACAGAAAGTCATAGTAATAATTTCTTTTAAACAAAAAAGTCAAACCCTAAGATTTGACTTTTTTGTTTATATTCTATGTCTGTTTATTCACTTACAATAATAAATTCTGATCGTCTATTCAATTCGTGTTTCGACTCTGGACAATCTACTCCGTCACCACAATCATTTACCAAGCCTAACTCACCAAATGCTTTCCCATTTAACCTGTTTGGATTGATCCCTTTTGTGATTAAGTATTCTATTGTATTTTTTGCTCTTCTAGTAGATAAGTCATCATTATAACGACCTGAATTTCTAGAATCACAAAATGAGTGTACTTCTATCACCAATTTAGGATTTTCATTCATTAAGCGGACAACTTCTTCTAATTTAGAAATAGCATCTTTTCTTATATAATCTTTATCTAAATTGAAATAAATAGGTGCAATTAAGTATTTATTATTCCTTCTAGCTTCCATATTAACTTTAGGATAATATTTAATTCCATTTACCATATATGAACCTTCTTCGTTTAAAGGAGGGTTACATACATGTGAAGACAATGCTAAATTCTCTTTGGGAACATCTTCTTTTATTACAAAGTCTCTTACAAACTCTTTATTTGCTTCATTAGTAGACTGTAAACTATCATTATCTATTGAATAGTTTTCTTTAGTAGCAGAAAGAAGGTACTGTTTATTAGGGGAAATTTCTGTGCGATAATTTCCTTTTGAATTTGTATAAATTGAGTCTAACACTTGACCTTGAGCATCTTTGAAAATAATAGTTGCATTTGGTACAATTTCATTGGTTGTCTCATTTATTACATTTCCTGATAAATATTGAGCTAATTTAGTAAATGAATAAATATCGTCACTTCCTTTCCCTGTATTACGATTAGAAGTAAAGAAACCTGTATTTTTAGTTTCATTTGTAATAAAACCAAAATCATCCATTGAGCTGTTTACTGGTTCTCCTAAATTATTAACTTTAGTTACTTTCCCTAAGTCATCATAAGTAATTGAGAAAACATCTAAACCACCTAAACCTATATGTCCATCAGAAGCAATATACAATTTTCCTTTATCGCTAATAAAAGGATACGTTTCTCTTCCTTCAGTATTTACTTTTTCTCCTAAATTAACTGGTTCACCATAAGAATTATCTCCTAAAATTTCTACATAATATATATCAGACATTCCTAGTGAACCTGGCATATCAGAAGCGAAATATAATCTTTTTTCATCTACATCCAGTGCAGGATGTGCTACTGAATAATCATTGCTATTAAATGGTAACTCTTCTACATTTGACCATTCATTTTCAACTAATTTTGACATATATAACTTAAGTCTATTTACCCCTTCATCATCACTACGGTATTTCTTATTAGTATAATTATTACGAGTAAAATACATTGTAGTTCCATCTTTAGATACGATAGCAGTAGATTCATTATATTTTGAATTTACTTTTTTTCCTATCTTTTTTACTTCAACTTTTACTGATGAATCATCCTTAGTACTTTTTGAATAATGTTTGATGACTAAAGAATCCTTTTTAGTCACTTTAGAGTATTGTTTAAAAGTAGTAGAGTCCTGTTCACTATTTAATGATTTCTGTTTATCTCCAGTAGCTACCTTTTCACTAATAGAAGTACTAAATATATCTGTAAACCCAGATTTAGTCCACATGTGATCAAATGAGCGGACACCGCTACTGTCTCTTACTGAAGAGAAAAGAATTTCATTTTCACCAAAATAAGCAGGAGCAAACTCTGGAGCACTTGTATTGAAATATTCACTTCTAATTGTGTGACGTCCAGAATTAAATTTAATTTTTGATAAATACGATTTATTATCAACGTAGTATTGCCCTCTAGAATCCTCTGGAACCTCTCTATAAAACTTATTCATCCATTGATCAGAAGCCTTATAATTTTTAGATGCTTTAAGTGCTTGTGCATACCTAAACATATGTTCCGGCTTGATATCTCCTTCTGCTGTTTCTGTGTATTTTTTATACCATTTAACTGCTTTCGTTAACATCGCGTTCTTATAATACGAATCAGCCAAATTTCTGTATAAAACAGGTGATGTATTTGCTTTATTTACATCATTTAAATATACCTCTATTGCCTCTGCATAAGCAAGTTTATTAAAATATTTGTCTCCTCGACTTGATCCGCTACCTTGTGCAAAAAGGATGCTTGTTGTTAACAAAAACAACAATGGTAAAAATATTTGTTTTGTTTTCATATGGCTGTTATGTTATATTAAAAGAATCTTGGTGAGATTAACTTGTTTTTATCATTAAATAATTCAAATCTTAAAATAATTTCATGTGATCCTGAATCAAATCCTGAAAGCTCTGTACTATCCATATCATATCCATAACCAATAAATATTTTTTTATTTACTTGAAAGCCTGCCATAGCACTAAAAGCTGCGTCCCACCTATAGGCTCCACCTAAAATAAATTGTTCATTAAACATCACATTTGCTGATAAATCGGCTTGTAAAGGTGCTCCGGCTACATATTTAAATAATACTGCTGGTTTTAATTTCACATTACTACTTAAATCAAATACATAACCTCCTATTAAGTAGTAATTCATACGCTCCTTACCAAGATTAGAAATACTATTATCATAATGATTCGTTTCTAAAATATTAGGTGCAGATAAGCCTATATACCACTTATCAGCGGCGTGATAATAAGCTCCAACACCAAAATTAGGTTGAAATTTTGAAAAACTTTGCAAATTCGGATCAGGTGCAGCTGTTAATAGTGTATGATCAAATTTTAAAAAATTAGCAACTCCTTTAATCCCAAAAGAAAGTCTTCCTGTTTCAGATGTTGGTATCGTATATGAAAAATCAATATTTAAATATTGTTCTTCTGTTGGGCCTATAACATCATTAGAAAATGAAACTCCTAAACCAACTCTACTGTTTTCAAAAGGAGTATGTGCTGCTAATGTTTGCGTGGTTGGCGCTCCTTCCAATCCAACCCATTGAGACCTATGTAAGCCTGTTATACTTAAAACCCCTCTACTACCTGCATATGCAGGGTTCACACCTATTGTGTTATACATATACTGCGTATACTGTGCGTCCTGTTGTGCATATATTTGAAAAGAAACAAATGCGAATATTATAATTATGATTTTTTTCATAAGAATATTGGTTTTAAACCTAGGAGAAAATATTCTCCTAGGTTATATTTAATAGTTGTTAGTTATTACTAATATAAAGATACCCTGCTTTTTTATGTACTTTTCCTGATGTAGTATCAGTATAATTCAATACATAAAAATACGTTCCTGTTGGTAGTTTATCACTCTTCTTAACTGTTACTCTACCTTCTGATATTCCTTTAAATACTGTTGATGTATTGTTATATCCTCTAGCTTCATATACTAATACTCCCCATCTATTATAAATATGTATCTGATTATCTGGGTAATATTGTATTCCACTAATAGTAAAAGTATCATTTACTCCATCACCATCTGGCGTTACTCCATTATTAAATGATAATCCCTTGTCAACTATCAATTCAATAATTGTTTCATCATCAGGACTTCCATCACCATCAATATCTTCATTAGTATCATCAGTAGGATCATCAGAAAGATCTCCTATTAGGTTCCCTAAAGAATCATCTCCTGTTACCATTGCTGAGTTTATAACTATTTCAGCATCAATATCTGCTTGTACTAAAGCATAATCAACAGTATAAATCCATACCTCAGTTACATCTAATTCGCCATCTGAATCAGTATCACCTGAATCTGGTCCTGGAATTACTCCACCTAACATCGGATCATCCAATACTATATTTATAATTGGAGTGTTTCCATTATTACTTAATGTAAAAGTATATGTAAGTATATCGCCTACATTGGCAACACCATCACCTCCGTCATCAAAACTAACTTCTTTTAACAATGATATGCCTCCTTGACTCAAGTCAGTTACTGTTACATCATCTGGTTCCCCATCTCCATTTACATCATTGTCTGTTGCATCTGTTGGATCATCTGAAGTATCACTTATACTTCCTGATGTAGAATCAGCATTTACTGTAGCAATATTCGTTACACTACCATTTATCATATCCGCTAAAGTAATTGTATAACTTGCGCTAAATGTTGTGTTATTACTAGCTCCTATTGCTAAACTTGCTAATGGACCTCCTGTTACCATAACTAATGCATCATTTATAGTTACATTCGTTAAGTCTACGTTTCCGGTGTTGATTACATTAAATACATAGTTAATTGTATCGCCAGCATCAATGATTCCGTTTCCGTTAGCATCTACATAAGTAGCTGTTTTCTCTAAACTTATACTTGGTTGTGATAAGTCAAATACTGTAGTATCATCTGGATCACCATCACCGTTTGTATCTACATCTGTAGTATTAGTTGGATCATCAGAAGTATCAGTAGCGGTTACTGGTCCTCCAGAAACACTT
>Ga0209291_1000769_pt1 | contig 30214 bp, 23 predicted proteins | sample GOMGulsemesocosm_FD_184633 | JGI IMG/M metagenome (GOLD analysis project Ga0209291, IMG submission 184633) | Methane-oxidizing microbial communities from mesocosms in the Gulf of Mexico - GOM9B Gulf of Mexico (SPAdes) (version 2) | ecosystem: Environmental > Aquatic > Marine > Cold seeps...
TGAAGTTGGAAAAATGTTAGATCTAGGATTTGCCTATGATTTCGCAACATCAGATATCAAAGAGCAAACAAGTGGAGGTCCAGAATTTTTACTAAAAGTGAAGTTCTAATTCGATCCATAATAATTAAAAAAAAAAGGCCTTCTGTTTAGAAGGTCTTTTTTTTTGAGAGTGTTTTAAGTAGTTTTAAAATATGCTAGTTGTTTTTTTTTTTTTACATTTAGCTCTTTATTAACCTAATAGTACTATAAAATATAAAGTATGAAAATTAATCTACCTATGAAAATGCTGTTTTCATTGCTGATGATATTAGCAGTGAACCTTGGTTTTTCCCAAAACAGCAAGAAAGTTTGGACAGAAGTGTCTAAGTCAAATTTTAAACAAACAACTAAAGCAAGTATTCCTTCAGAAGCAAAAGCTTTTAAGTTGGATTTAACTACAGTTAAGCAAGTGCTGTCATCTGCTCCAAAAAGAGGAGAGGTTTTACCAGCAAATTCAAATGTGATTTTAAACTTCCCAAGTTCTAATGGAACTTTAGAGTCATTTAGAATTATAGAGGCTTCAGTAATGGCACCTGAATTACAAGCTCAATTTCCTAATATGAGATCATATGCAGGACAAGGTGTTGATAACCCTTCATCAACTATTCGTTTTAGTATATCTGATAAAAAAGGTATAACAAGTATGCGAAGAGCTGAAGGAATGAGAACTTCATTTATTGAAATGTATTCAAGTCAAGATGCGGTATATGTAGCCTTTGATAGATCAAGTACAACAAAATCGGATTTTGCTTGTGATACAGATGAGCAATTTGGTAATAAAATGAAAGGAAATGTTGCTAATGCATCAAGAGATGCGGATACAGGGACGTTTCATACATTCCGTTTAGCGTTATCTTGTACTGGTGAATATGGTGCAGGAGCTGGTGGGGGTACAGAAGCAGGAGTTATGGCAGAATTTAATGCAACGATGACTCGTGTTAATGGTATTTTTGAAAATGATTTTGCTACAACAATGGTGATGATTGCTAATCTATCTCCAATTATACATTTAGACCCAGCTACAGATCCTTACACAGGAGCATTAAATGGAGAATTACAAGCGCATTTAACCGCAGTAATTGGTGAAGCAAATTATGATATTGGTCACGTATTTAGTCAAGCAGGTAATAATGGTAATGCAGGTTGTATAGGTTGTATTTGTGTCGACGGTTCTAAAGGTAGTGCTTTTACACAGTCAACAGTACCTACAGGAGTAGATTTTGATGTAGATTTTGTTGCTCATGAAATGGGGCATCAATTTGGAGGAAATCATACTTTTACACATAACAATGAAGGGACTGGAGCGAATTTAGAGCCAGGAAGTGGGTCTACAATAATGGGATATGCAGGGATAACTGGACCAACTGATGTTCAGCCTCATTCTGATCCATATTTTCACTTTTTTACAATAGAACAAGTAACAGCTCATGTTGCTTCTAGAAATTGTGATACAGAAGTGGCTTTAACACAAGCTACTCCTACTGCTGATGCAGGAGCTGATTATACAATTCCTTCAGGTACTGCATTTAAATTAACAGGTGTTGGAACAGTAGATGGAGCAGGAGCTATAACGTATTGTTGGGAACAAAGTGATATTGGAGAACCAGGAAACACACATCCAAGTTCAACGGATACTACAGGGCCGTCTTTTAGATCATTAGATCCTACAAGTTCTCCAACTAGATACTTTCCTAATTTACCTATGGTAATGGGTGGTTCTTTAGGAGTTGCAGGTACACCTGGTGATTGGGAAGTAATTAATACGGTTTCTAGAGATTATACGTTCAGATTAACGGTAAGAGATAATATAGCTGGTGGAGGTCAAAATAACATTGACGACATGTCTGTTAGTGTTGATGATTCAAATGGAGCATTTACAGTAACTTCTCAAGCTGCAGCAACTGGTTGGAATGCTGGTTCTACAGAAACAATAACATGGAATGTAGCTGGAACTAATACCGGTGCTATAAATTCTCCTAATGTAAATATTTTATTTACAGATGATAATGGAGCTACATTTACAACACTTTTAGCAAATACACCAAATGACGGTTCTGAAAGTATAACCATACCATCAATTACTACATCTATAGGTAGAGTTGTTGTAGAAAGTGCAACTAATATATTTTATGCTGTTAACTCTGGTGCTATTACGATTCAAACTGCTGAATTTGCAATGGCTTTTTCAAATACTTCAGCAGATGTTTGTGAACCTAACAATGCAGTGTATAACTTTACTTATAATACTTTTTTAGGGTATACAGGTGCAACAACTTTCACTGCTACTGGTGAACCAGCAGGTAGTACAGTAGTATTTTCGCCAAACCCAGCAAGTGCAAACGGAACAGCTGTTACAATGACTGTGTCTGGAATTACTGCAGCGATGTTGGGACAACATAATATTACTGTTACAGGTACAGGAACACCTGCGTCAGTAACATTTGATTCTCAAGTAGTCTTAAATGTTTATGATGGTGGTTTAGCCACACCTGGGTTGACAACTCCTGCAGATGGAGCAAACCCTGTTGCAGCACCTTTTACATTAATATGGGCGGCAGATTCAAATGCAGCAAGTTTTGATGTAGATATCGCGACAGATGCGGCTTTTACTAATATAGTAGACGCAGCTTCAGTAATGACAAATCAATATAACCCTCAAGGGTTGAGTTCAACTACTCAATATTTCTGGAGAGTAAGAGCGATTAACACATGTACTACAACTGGATATTCAGTAGTAAGAAACTTCACAACTGAACAGTGTACTTTGTGTCCATCAGTTGCCAATACTGATTATGCAACAAGTACTACTCGTGTAGCATTTAATACAATAGACAATGCATCTGGAAAACCTTCTGGATATAGTGATTACACTGCAATGTCTACTGATGTGCTTGTAGGGAATTCTTATGATTTAATTGTACAAGTAAATACAGATGGTAATTATGCGACTAATTCAATAGCTTGGATTGATTGGAATCAAAATTGTGTGTTTGAGCCAGCAACAGAAGAGTATGATTTAGGTGGTGCAGCTAATGAAACTGATGGTGCTGTAGCGAATTCTCCTTTATCTATAACCGTTCCTGCAGGAGCATCATTAGGAGCTACAACTATGAGGGTTACTACTAAGTATTCAGCTTCTATTGGAACTGATTTACCTACATCTTGTGAAAATGATCATGATGCTGAAGTTGAGGATTATACGGTTAATGTGTTAAATCCTACACCTGATTATGCAATAGTAGCAACAAATAGTCCTATCGCTTTATGTGATTCTGCAGCAAACGCAGTATTTAATTATGATTTTACAATTGTTAACTCATATTCTCAAAATACAACATTAGCGGTAACTTCAGCTTTACCTGGAGGAGCAAATGCTGTAATATCTCCAACTTCAATGAATGGAGCTGGTTCATTTACAATGACTGTAACTGGTTTGTCTAACTTTCCAGCTGGAGACAATATAATAACAATAACTGCAACAGGATCTGATGTGAAAACTGTTGACGTTGTGCTTAATATAGCTGCAGGTGTTCCTGGAACACCGGTGTTAACTTCTCCTGCAGATAATGCAGTTGGTTTAATGTTTCCTTCGGTTACTTTAACATGGAATGCTATAGCTGGTGTAACGACCTACACTGTAGAAACAGCTACTGATGCCGGCTTTACTATGAATGCAACATCAAATAATGTGGCAACTAATAGTTATAATGCTACCGGTTTATTAGCCGGGACTCAATATTTTTGGAGAGTAAAAGCTACAAATGGATGTGGCGATTCGATGCTTTCTGTAGTTAGAAATTTTGAAATGGCATTTGATGCAGATTCTGATGGTATCCCAGATGCTAGTGATAACTGTGTAAACACACCAAATCCAGGTCAAGAAGATGTCGATAATAACGGAATTGGTGACGCATGTCAAGATACTGATAACGATGGTGTTTTAGATATTAATGACAACTGCCCTTTAGTAGCAAATCCATTACAAGAAGATGTTGATTCAAACGGAATTGGAGATGCGTGTCAGGATACTGATAACGATGGTGTTTTAGATATTAATGATAACTGTCCAACCACTGCGAATCCAGGTCAAGAAGATATGGAGAATGATGGAATTGGAGATGCTTGTCAGGTATATGATGCAGATTCTGATGGAATATTAGATGATGTTGATAACTGTGTAAATACCCCTAATCCAGGTCAAGAAGATGTTGATGGTGATGGAGTTGGTGATGCATGTCAAGATACAGATTTAGATACTATTTTAGATATCAATGATAACTGTCCTTTAGTTGCAAACACTGATCAGGCAGATGTTGATGGAAATGGAATTGGAGATTTATGTCAAGATACAGATAATGATGGTGTTTTAGATATTAATGATAACTGTCCTTTGACAGCAAATTCAGGTCAAGAAGATGATAACAATGATGGAATTGGTGATGTTTGTGAGTCAGTAGAACCTGCAGATACCTTAACACCAAATGGTGATTCACAAAACGATACTTGGAATATTAAGAATATCGAAAACGTAAGTAATACAGTAAAAGTATTTAACCGTCATGGAGTAAAGGTATTTGATGCATCAAACTATGTAAATAATACATGGGGAGGAGAATCTACTGAAGGAGGAAGTGGATTGTTACCAGCAGGATCTTATTACTATGTAATCGAGTATACTTCAACTCAAGGAGAAGGAAAAACTGTAAAAGGTTGGATGTATATCAATTACTAATCAATCATTAAAAAGATAAGCTTGCTAAGTGAGAAATTATTTAGTAAGCTTTCATAAAACATAAAATAGAAATGAAAAAAACATGTAAATTTATAGGTGCCGTAGCATTGTTATTCTCTTTAGGGGCAAGTGCGCAACAAACACCAGAATATACGTTTTGGCGTCAAAACATGAGCTTGATAAATCCTGCTTATGTTGGTAGTACTGAAAAAACAGAGTTGAATATAATTAGTTATAAAGATCAGTTTAGTGGTGTTCATGATGGTCCACAAACCCAATCAATGGCTGCTCAAGGAAGTTTTAACGATAAAGTAGGTATTGGATTAGAAATAGTATCTGATAGGGTATTTATTCAAAAAGAAACAAATGTATTTGTTAACTTTTCATATAAATTAAGTTTTGGAGAAAAGAAGGATTTGTTTTTAGGATTAAAAGCTGGAGGAAGTTTTTTTAATGTAGATTTTACAAGATTACAGACACCAGATCCAATAAATCAAGGGCAAGTAAGTAAATTTAATCCAAATTTTGGATTAGGAGCTTATTATAAGGCTGACAAGTATTTTGTGAGTTTATCAGCACCAAGAATATTACAAGCAGAACGTTATGAGGAAATAGCAGGAGCAGCTCAAGAAGCTACAGATGCTACATTAGTAATGTTTGGCGGGGGATATTTTTATGATTTAAATGAGAATATTCAATTAATTCCTGCATTAATGACTCGTTATATTGACGGTGCCCCGTTTGGTTTAGATGTAAATGTAAGCGCACGTTTTTACAAGAAATTTGAATTAGGAGGTAGTTACCGTTTAAATGATTCTGTTTCTATTTTAGCGTCATTTGAAATAGCAGAAATGTTAGATTTAGGGCTTGCGTATGACTTTACAACATCTGATATAAATGACTATACTAAAGGAGGTCCGGAATTTTTATTAAAGGTTAAATTTTAATATTAATACCGGATGTTTAATCAGTTGTATTAAGCATATTAGATCAATTGAAAAGACCAGCTTTATAGCTGGTCTTTTTGTTTTACATTGTTTTTGATTACTTTCGTTTTAAATTAATAACAAGTGTCAGGTACTTCAAAATCTAATAACATAGTATATAAAATAATAAGATTTTTATACGAAAACTTTATTGTCATTTTGCCTGTTTTAGTAGGGTTAAATTTGTTGTTTCAAAACATAGGTAGTAACGATTTAACTATTTATTTATATGATGTAGCGGAAAAAGGAAAGTTATATGAATCTAAATTTGAGGTATATAATGAAGGGAATCCGATTTCTAAACATGAATTGATACAGCCACTGATTATAAATTTGCAAAAAGATAATGCAATAGTAGATTTCGATTTAATAGCAAAGAACCCACAGGCAATTAAAATATGGTTTAGTAAGCTCACAAAAAATAAATTAAAAGTAGATTTTGATTTATTAAATGAATCAGAAAACATCACTTTTTCGATGTTAACGAGTAAGCGAATAGAGAACTTTACCGTATCATCTAGGATTAAAGGTGTTGAAGAAGTGGTAACGTATCATTATCAAATTAAGCCTAAATATTATGATAGAATTGGTAAATTTTGGATTTTCTTATTACTTTTTAGCATAGTAACATTTATTGATGCTTCTGTAGTCGTGTCAAAGAATAAGCAGTTAAAAAGAATTCTGAATTTAATAGATGATTTATCAGAAACATCAGATAAGGAATTGTTTTTAGAAGTATACAGAGTTGAGTATTCAGCATATAAAATCCGTTTTAAACGAAATAAAGAAACTATAATTGCTGATATAAGTTTGTTGTTTGATATGATTGCGACCAATAACTTAAAAGAAGTGAAGTTAAAAATGAATGCAGCCACAAAAAGGTCTGTATTATATACCTTAAGAAAACCTTATTTGTTAATTAGTCCAGTATTGTTTTTAATTAGTTTATTGGTAATTATAGGGTCGATAATATTTTATTCCACTTTTTAAATTAATTTTAAGATAAATTAAATAGTATGAAATTAGATATACTTGCATTTGGAGCACATCCAGACGATGTTGAATTGAGCTGTGGAGGAACTTTGGCTAAAGAGATAGCTTCAGGTAAAAAAGTTGGAATCATCGATTTAACTAGAGGAGAACTAGGAACAAGAGGTAGCGCTGAATTACGAGATAAGGAAGCAAGTAATGCAAAGGAAATTCTTGGAGTTCATGTTAGAGAAAATTTAGGTTTTGCAGATGGCTTCTTTTTAAATGATGCAACACATCAATTAGAAATTATAAAAATACTTCGTAAATATCAACCGGAAATTGTATTGTGTAATGCAGTTGATGACAGGCATATTGATCATCCAAAAGGTAGTAAGTTAGTGTCTGATGCTAGCTTTTTATCGGGTTTACTAAAAATAGAAACGGAGCTTGATGGAGTAAAACAAGATATATGGCGACCAAAACAAGTATATCATTATATACAGTGGAAAATAATTGAACCAGATTTTGTTGTTGATGTAACTGGTTATATGGATATAAAAGTAGAAGCGGTTAAGGCCTATGGTTCGCAGTTTTATGATCCTAAGAGTAATGAAGTAGAAACGCCAATAACAAGTAAAAATTTTATTGATAGTATTGTATATAGAGCGCAGGACTTAGGTAGGTTAATTGGAGTAGATGCAGCTGAAGGTTATACTGTTGAGCGTTATGTAGCTGTTGATAGTTTACATGATTTGATATAGTAAATAGAACACAATGAGCATCTTGTAAATTTTATGTAAAAAAAAAGCTTTTTTCTTTTTTTGAATTTAAAATTATATGTAGATTTGCACCCGCAACATGGTGGTTGTAGCTCAGTTGGTTAGAGTATCGGTTTGTGGTACCGAGGGTCGCGGGTTCGAATCCCGTCTTCCACCCAAAAGCAAAAGCCTTTCAGAAATGAAAGGCTTTTTTTGTGGGAAAATTTAAAGCATTATACAAAAAAAGCTATTCGTAATGGAATAGCTCTTAAGTTTTTTATAATGAGTGAAATTTAATTTCCGTCTCTATCAACTTTAATTCGTTCATCACGATTTGCTAATTCCCAAGCAGTATGGAAAATAAGCTTCGTACGAGTTGTCATTAAAGGGTAATCAATTTTATCAGGAGTATCACTTGGTTGATGATAGTCTGCATGAATACCGCTAAAGAAAAATACTGAGGGCACTCCGTTTTTAGCAAAGTTGTAATGATCAGAACGGTAGTAAATACGCTCAGGATCGTTTCTGTCATTGTATTTATAATCTAAAGTAAAGTCAGTTAAATTGGTGTTTGCTTTGGTAACTGCTGCATCCAATTCAGTACTCAATCTATCTGCTCCAATAACATATATATAGTTTTTATTAGCTTCATGATCGGGGTCAACACGTCCAATCATATCTACATTAATATCAGCAATTGTATTTTCTAAAGGAAATACAGGGTTTTCTGAGTAATATCTTGATCCAAATAAACCAATTTCTTCTCCTGTAACATGCAATATCAAAATAGAACGCTTAGGGCCATTTCCATCTTCTTTAGCTTTTTGAAAAGCTTCAGCCATTTCTAATAAAGCTACAGTTCCTGAACCATCGTCATCAGCACCACTATATACTTTTCCATCATGATGACCAATATGGTCTAAATGAGCTGAAAGCACAAGTACTTCATCTGGTTTTTCTGATCCTTTAATAAAGGCCAATACATTTTCTGAATCGCTTTCTGCTTTCCCTTCAAAATAGGTAACAGGGATGTTTTGAAAATAATTGTCATTGCCATAAGCCGAAGGAATTCCCATCTTCTGGTATTCTTTCTTTAAAAATTCAACAGCTTTTTTTTGTCCTTTTTTACCAGTAAACCTTCCTTCAAACTCATCAGAAGCATAAATGTATAAATCAGTTTTCATTTCAGCTGCCGTAATTGTATTGGCATATGTAGTTGCAATAGAGTTTACAACTGTTTTAGTTGTAGTATCTTTTGTAGGTGTTGTTGCAGTTTCTTTTTGTGAGCCACATGCGATAATACAAAGAGCAGGTATAGCTAATAATAGGTTTTTCATAAGTTGAATTTATTTAAAGCGTGAATTTACTAAAATTTATGTTGTTTTATCAAAAAGTTATCTTAATATCACATGAACTAAATAAAAGCGTTTTAAACTTTTTATGTAAGCTTTAATTTTATGTAACTTTACTTTTTAAAATTTTAGAGGATGAAAAAAGAAATTGAAAGATTATTAAATGATCAAGTTAGGTATGAAGCAAATGCATCAATGCATTATTTAGCAATGGCTTCATGGGCTGATGTTAATGGTTACAATGGTGTTTCAGAATTCTTTTATGCGAATTCTGAAGAGGAGCGTGTGCATATGATTAAGTTGGTAAAGTTTATCAATGAAAGAGGTGGTAACGCAATTGTACCAGCTTTAGAAGCGCCAAAATCAGAATTTAATTCATTAAATGAATTATTTGAAGAGTTTTTATCAAGTGAAGAATATGTAACTCAAAAAATTAATGAAGTGATATTTGAGTGTTTAAACCACAAAGATTACAATACACATAATTTCATGCAATGGTACGTATCTGAACAACTAGAAGAAGAAGCACAAGCAAGAACGATGCTTGATAAGTTAAATATTATTGGTGACAATAACACAGGACATTATATGTTTGATAGAGATATAATGACTTTTGCTCAAGCTAATGAGCAACAAGCTTAACTAATAATTTTATATAAATGAGTTATTGATGTATTTTAATAGCTCATTTTTTTTATATTTACACTTTATTTATAATTAGTTTAAATAAAGATAAATATGTTACATACCCCAATAATTATTTCTAGCCCTTGTAATATAATTGCAAGTGACTGTAATTCTTGTATAGATAAGAAAAATAAATGCTGTAAAAAATACAAGAAAAAAGGAAAGAGTAATTGTAAACGTTGTCCGAAGATATAAAATTTTTAAATATAGAATAGTCACATAAAAAATGACTATATTTGCATGCAATTATTACGAATTGCACTATGACAACACACAACACAAAGATTGTAGGAGAAGGACTAACCTATGATGATGTACTATTAGTTCCTGCTTACTCGGAAATTCTACCTAGAGAGGTAAGTATACAAACAAGATTCACAAAAAATATTACTATAAATATTCCAATTATTTCTGCAGCAATGGATACTGTTACAGAATCTGATATGGCAATTGCAATTGCTAGAGAAGGTGGAATAGGAGTGTTGCATAAAAATATGTCTATTGAGGCGCAAGCTAACGAAGTTCGTAAAGTAAAACGTTCTGAGTCAGGAATGATTATTGATCCAATAACACTTCCTAAAGATGCTACTGTTGCTGATGCTAAAAGTAACATGAGAGAACATAGTATTGGTGGAATACCTGTTGTTGATGATAATGGATTGTTAATAGGTATTGTTACTAATAGAGATTTACGTTTCGAAAAAAATAATACTAGAAAAATTTCTGAAGTAATGACTTCAGAAAACTTAGTTACTACTGCTCAAGGGACTTCTTTAAAGGATGCAGAAGGGATTTTACAAGAAAATAAAATTGAAAAACTTCCTGTTGTTGATGCTAATAATAAATTAGTTGGTTTAATTACTTTTAGAGATATCACTAAAGTTACCTTAAAACCAAATGCAAATAAAGATCAATTCGGTCGTTTACGTGTAGCTGCTGCTTTAGGGGTTACTGCTGATGTTGTAGAGCGTACTGAAGCATTGGTTAATGCAGGTGTTGATGCAGTAATTATTGATACAGCTCACGGACATACTAAAGGTGTGGTAAGTGTGTTACAAAGTGTAAAGACTAAATTTCCTCAGTTAGATGTTATTGTAGGGAATATTGCAACTGCAGAAGCTGCTAAGTATTTAGTTGAAGCTGGTGCTGATGGAATAAAAGTTGGAATAGGACCTGGTTCAATCTGTACTACTCGTGTTGTAGCTGGTGTTGGATACCCACAATTTTCTGCAGTATTAGAAGTAGCTGCAGCAATTAAAGGAACCGGTGTACCAGTTATAGCAGATGGGGGTATTCGTTTTACAGGAGATATTCCTAAGGCAATTGCAGCTGGAGCAGACTGTGTTATGTTAGGTTCATTATTAGCTGGAACAAAAGAATCTCCTGGAGAAACAATCTTATTACAAGGAAGAAAATTCAAATCTTATAGAGGAATGGGATCTGTAGAAGCAATGAAGCAAGGCTCTAAAGACAGGTATTTCCAAGATGTTGAAGATGATTTAAAAAAATTAGTTCCTGAAGGAATTGTTGGTCGTGTACCATATAAAGGAGAGTTACAAGAAAGTATTCACCAATTCGTAGGTGGTTTACGTGCAGGAATGGGATATTGTGGTTCTAAAGATATCGAAACATTAAAAGAAACAGGTCGTTTTGTGAAAATTACAGCTTCTGGGATTAACGAAAGTCACCCACATGATGTAACAATTACTAAAGAGGCACCTAACTATTCTAGATAATATGAGCTCAGAAATTTCAAAAAGATATAGTCAACGTGGTGTTTCAGCTTCTAAAGAAGATGTACATAACGCAATAAAAAATGTTGATAAAGGAGTATTTCCAAAAGCATTTTGTAAAATAGTTCCTGATCATTTAACTGGTGATGAAGACTATTGTTTAATCATGCATGCTGACGGTGCTGGAACAAAATCATCCTTGGCTTATATGTATTGGAAAGAAACGGGTGATGTTTCCGTATGGAAAGGAATTGCTCAAGATGCTTTAATCATGAACATTGATGATTTATTGTGTGTTGGTGCAACTGATAATATCATGCTTTCTTCTACAATAGGTAGAAATAAAAGTTTGATAACAGGTGAAGTACTTTCTGCAATTATCAATGGTACTGAAGAGTTAATTACGGAATTAAAAGACTTTGGAGTTACTATTCATTCTACAGGTGGTGAAACTGCTGATGTAGGTGATTTAGTACGTACTATAATTGTAGATTCTACAGTTACTGCTCGTATGAAGCGTAGCGATGTAATAAATAATGCAAACATTGCTCCTGGTGATGTTATTGTAGGATTAGAATCATTCGGACAAGCTACTTATGAGAAAGAGTATAATGGAGGAATGGGGTCTAACGGGTTAACTTCTGCACGTCATGATGTTTTTGATAAGTATTTGGCTGATAAATATCCGGAAAGCTTTGATGCTGCTGTGCCAGAAGAATTAGTATATTCAGGGAAAACAAAATTAACTGATGCTGTGGAGAATTCTCCACTAGATGCTGGTAAATTAGTGTTATCACCAACGAGAACATACGCACCAATTATAAAAGCGATTTTATCAAAATACAAGAGTGATGATGTTCATGGGATGATTCATTGTTCTGGAGGAGCACAAACGAAGATTTTACATTTTGTAGATAGCCTACATATTGTAAAAGATAACATGTTTCCAGTTCCACCACTGTTTAAATTGATACAAGAGCAGTCAAAAACAGATTGGAAAGAAATGTATCAGGTGTTTAACTGTGGTCACAGAATGGAGCTATACGTTAAGCCAGAAGTTGCAGAAGATATTATAGCAATTTCAAAATCGTTTAATGTAGATGCTAAAATTGTTGGAAGGGTAGAAGCTTCCGAGACTAAAAAATTGACAATAACAAGTGAATATGGTACGTTTGAGTATTAATCACTTGATAAATATATAATTATAAGCCTCGCTAATTTAGTGAGGCTTATTTGTTAGGGGGCAATAAACTAACTAATATAATTCCAAATATTCTTATGCTTTCCAATTTGTTGATATGTATATTTTAAAATACTATTTTCTCTTTTGGAAAGAGTAGGATCATCTTTTAAAATATGCATAGCATAGTTTCTTGCCAATTGTAAAATATCATTGTCTTTTACGATATCAGCAATTTTTAAGTTTAAAATCCCACTTTGTTGCGTACCCATTAAATCTCCTGGACCTCTAAGTTTTAAGTCTACTTCGGCTAGTTCAAAACCGTCATTGGTGCGAACCATAGTTTCTAATCTGGTTTTAGCTTCTGTGCTTAGTTTATAACTAGTCATTAATATACAGAAACTTTGTTCAGCTCCTCTACCAACACGACCTCTTAACTGATGTAGTTGTGACAAGCCAAAACGTTCGCTACTTTCAATAATCATCATACTTGCATTAGGTACATTTACACCTACTTCAATAACTGTAGTTGCAACCATAATTTGTGTTTCTCCTTTGATAAAACGTTGCATTTCAAATTCTTTGTCTGCTGGTTTCATTTTTCCATGTACAATAGAAATTTGGTAATCTGGTTTTGGGAAATCGCGTGAGATACTTTCAAAGCCATCCATTAAATCCTTATAATCTAATTGTTCAGACTCTTGAATAAGTGGGTATACAATATATACTTGTCTCCCTTTTTTAATTTCATCACGCATAAAAGCAAATACTTTTAAACGATTACTGTCATATCTATGTACTGTTTTAATTGCTTTACGCCCTGGCGGTAATTCATCAATTATAGAAATGTCTAAATCACCATATAAACTCATAGCTAGTGTACGTGGAATTGGAGTAGCTGTCATAACTAATATGTGTGGAGGAATGGAGTTTTTCTTCCATAGTTTTGCCCGTTGAGCAACTCCAAAACGATGTTGTTCATCAATAATTGCTAGTCCTAAATTTTTAAATTTTACTTTATCTTCTAAAATAGCATGGGTACCAACAAGTAAATGTAATGTGCCTTCTTCTAGTTCTTGGTGAATGATTTTTCGTTGTTTAGTTTTTGTTGAACCCGTTAATAATCTTACATTAATATTTAAATCTTTTACGAGTTCTGTAATGCCATGATAATGTTGTGTTGCTAGGATTTCTGTAGGAGCCATTAAGGTAGCTTGAAAATCATTGTCAATTGCTAGTAATACTGTCATTAACGCAACAATAGTTTTTCCAGAACCAACATCACCTTGTAGTAATCGGTTCATTTGGGCGTTGCTCCCTAAGTCATTTCTAATTTCTTTAATAACCCGCTTTTGTGCACCGGTAAGTTCAAATGGTAAATGATTCCTGTAGAATTTTGTAAATAACTCTCCTACTTGGTCAAAAGGGAACCCTTTAATTTTGTGTTTTCTGCTAATGTTTTTTAAAATCAGTTGTAGTTGGATAAAAAATAACTCTTCAAATTTTAATCTGAATTGCGCCTTGGCTAATAATTCAGCATTTTTTGGAAAATGAATATTAAATACCGCTTCTGTTTTTGATAGTAGCTTTAATTCATTTAGAAGTAAGGGAGATAAGGTTTCATGAAATTTTGCTCCAGTTTCTTGAAACAAGTTTTGCATCAGTTTTATCTTAGCTTTATTACTGATGCCTTTATTGGTTAGTTTTTCTGTAGATGGATAAATAGCTTGCATTGCCGAACGGATACTTGCTTTGTGTTCCGAAAGTAACTCTAATTCTGGGTGTGGTATTGAAAACCCGTTGTACCAATTGCATTTTCCGAAAATTACATAAGGAACATTGAGTTTAATGCTGTCTTTTATCCACTTCTGACCACGGAACCAAACCAATTCTAAAGTTCCGGTTTCATCTTGAAAAGTAGCAACTAAACGTTTTCCACGTTTTTGTTCAACCATCTTCAAGTTAATTATTTTACCAACTATTTGTACTTCTGATGCATTGCGTTGTAACTGATTTATTTTATAGTATTTGGTTTTATCTAAATAACGATTCGGGAAAAGATTGATAAAATCCTGGTATGTGAAAATGCCTAATTCCTTTTTAAGTAAATCAGCACGACTCGGCCCAACGCCTTTTAAGTAATCAATTGGAGTTTGTAGTGTATTCAAAAGTTCTACACGTTTTATGGAATCAAATATATACAGAATTTATATAAATAAAAAGAATTTCAATCATATGTATTTCATCCCTGTTTTACCACTGTCTACCCCGTAGTTTTCTACTTATAATATATTTATTGTATAATTGTTCGTTGATTTTAACCCAATTTAATTATTTAATATCATGAAAAAAAAGAATTTTATAAAAGCAGTAACTTTCTGTTTTTTTGCATTTTTAATTATTTTAAACTCTTGTAAAGATGACGAAATAGCTTTACCAGGTACTCCGAGTTTTGTATCTACAAATAATGGAGTTGTTATAAATTAATTACTATTTAACTCAACGGTTAATGGAAATGTGTCTGCAAGTAAAAGTTTCACATTGAAAGCAGCTAACTTATTGAACTCAGTAGAAGCAAACGCTACCGAGCATTTTGAGATTTCAAAAAATAATACAAATTTTAGCAATTCACTTTCTTTAACTGCAGAAGAATTAAACGCTGGTAATTTTCTTATGTATGTAAGGTTTGCACCACCAATAGCAACATTAGGAGAAATTACAGGTGATTTATTATTTACTTCAGATGAATTTACAGATGTGGTGGTTTCATTAAAAGGGAATTCTCTTGATACTCCTCGAGAAATTCAAACTATGGGTACTGTAGCTAATTTTGGAGAAGTTACTGTTTCTACAATTAGTACAGAGCAAGTTATTCAAGTAAAAGGTTTGGATTTAGAAAATGATGTAGCAGCTAGTATAACTGGTTTGTTTGAAATATCTAAAGATAATGTAAACTATTCTAATGCCGTTAACTATACTTTTGGAGCTATTAATATCACAGAGGAAAACTTATACATTCGTTTTATTCCGGGTGCTACAGATTATGGTGTTAAAAATGGAGTATTAACTTTATCGGCTGTTGGAGTTGATGATGTAGTAATTAATATTTCAGGAACAGGATTAGGTATAGCACATAATTATGTAGCTTTTAATCAAGAAGGATTAGCTTTTGGAGGTGGTTTTAATCAATCTGCTGTGCAAACATTTACTTTACATTCAGATTTAACTAATATTGAAAGAATTAAAATGTTTGTACAAATCGATTGTCCTGGAACTGGTTGTGATGATTGGGATAGATTTGCTAATGTTAAAGTAAAAGATGTAAGTTCAGGAGATTGGTATGAATTAGGGCGTTATGTAACACCTTATTGGACTGGAACTCAACAGTTGGATAGGGGGTTGGAGTTTGATGTTACTGACTTTAAATCATTATTAACTGGTTCTGTGGAGTTGAGAATTTATATTGAAAACTGGACGGCTAAAGCTGATTTAATCACTGTAGATTTTGATTTTATTGAAGGTGTTCCTGATTACCAGTATTATGAAGTTGCAGGTGTATTACAATACAATGCTAACTCAATTGATGGTGTTCCTTATGGAGTTAATCATACTTTCGATTTAGATAAGTCAATAACTATTCCTGCAAATTCGGAAAGCACACATTTACGTTCTGTTATTTCAGGTTGGGGACACGCAACAGGAAGTCCAGGTACTAATTGTGCAGAATGGTGTTTTAAAACTCATGATGTGAAAATTGATGGAGCTAATACATTTCAACATTATATGGGTGCGTTAGGTTGTGCATCAAATCCAGTAAGTAACCAAAATCCTGGAAATTGGACTCCAGATAGAGCTGGTTGGTGTCCAGGAATGGAAGTGCCAACTAGAATAGATGCTTTTTCATCTACATTGGCTGGAAATACTTTTAACTTTGAATATGATTACGAAGATTGGACTAATAATATGGGTAATGGTAGTGCATATTATGCAACTTCTACTTACGTAGTTGTTAAAAGTAGTACGCCAATTACAAAGCCAATAGTTAATTAGGTAAAAACTTAATAAATATAGTAAAGCGCAATACTTTTTGGTATTGCGCTTTTTTTTTGGAGTAGATTTTGATAGTTTTAACCTATGAGAATAATCCAATCACTTTTTTTACTTTTTTTTGTCAACTTTTCTGTGGCACAACAAACACAATTTGTTGATTTTTTGTCTTGTACTGCTGAGGTTATGATTCTACCAGTTAAAAAAGAAGTAAGAGGAAAAGTTAAATATTCATTTAAGATTAAGGAAGATATCGATTCAATATTTATTGATGCAAAAAAAATGGTATTTGATAATGTCTATTTTAAAAATAGGAAAATATCCTATAAAATCACCAATAATAAATTATGGTTGTTTAAGAGTTTTAAAAAAGAGAATGAATACTCTGTATCATTTGATTATAAAGCGCATCCAAAAAAAACGATGTATTTTATAGATTGGGATAATCAAAAGTATTTGGAGGCAAATCCACAAGTATGGACGCAAGGACAAGGGAAAGACAACTCTAATTGGATTCCTAGTTTTGATGATATGAATGAAAAGGTAGTATTTGATTTATCTATTTCTTTCAATAAAAATTATAAAGTTATTGCAAATGGAAGGCTTATTTCTAAGAAAAAAGAAAATGATTCAATCTACACTTGGAAATATGACATGCAACAACCTATGAGTAGTTATTTACTAGCTATCGCAATTGGGAATTATAAAAATAAAAAGGACGTTTCTAAAAGCGGAATTCCTTTAGAAATGTACTATTATCCAAAAGATACAGTAAAGTTTGAATCCACGTATAGGTATTCTAGGCAAATGTTTGATTTTTTAGAAGATGAAATAGGAGTATCCTATCCTTGGCAAAATTATAAACAAGTACCAGTGAAAGATTTTTTATATGCAGGAATGGAAAATACCAGTATGACTATATTTTCCGATGCTTTTATGGTAGATAGTGTTTCTTTTGTAGATAAAAACTATGTAAACGTAAATGCACATGAGTTAGCACATCAATGGTTTGGTGATTTTGTAACCGAAACACATGGTACACATCACTGGTTACAAGAGGGTTTTGCTACCTATTATGCTTTACTAGCCGAGAAAGATATTTTTGGGGATGATTATTATTATCATAAATTGTATAAAACATCACAGCAGTTAATAAAAGCTCAGGTAATGGATACCATTCCGTTGATGAATTCCAAGGCTAGTAGTTTAACTTTTTATCAAAAAGGAGCTTGGGCATTACACAGTTTACGAGAACAAGTAGGGGATAGTGTTTTTAAAGTTTCTGTTAAGAAATATTTACAGAAGCATAAATTTAAAAACGTAGAAACGAATGATTTTATAAAAATAGTTGAACAGGAGAGTAAGCAAAATTTAACTGAATTTGTAAATACATGGTTATTGTCGAATAAATTTGAAAAGAAATACTCCAATGAGGTTCTAAATAATATCAACAAAACCTCAATTTATTACGAGTTGATTAAAGTTGGGAAAACAGACTCTATTTCTAGTTCAAACTGGTTAATTAAAGGTAAAGATGTAAGAGTACGTCAAGTACTTGCTGAAAAACTCCAGAAAATCCCTTCAGAAATTAAAATAGATTATGAGAGCTTATTACAGGATAAATCCTATCAAACTAAAGAAATAGCTTTATTGAATTTATGGTTGAGTTTTCCTGAAAACAGAAAACAATATTTAGATAATACTAATAATGTAATTGGTTTTAATGACAAAAACATAAGAACATTATGGTTGGCTTTAGCGTTAAATACTAGAGGCTTTGAAAAAACTAAATATAATGAATTTTATGAGGAATTAGTTAAGTATACTAATCCAGTCTTTCATTTTGAAGTTCGGAAAAATGCCTTTCAATATTTAAAGGATTTACGATTGGTTAATTCTACCGTTTTGCAAAATTTGCAACAAGCAACAAAACATCATAATTGGCGTTTTAGATCATATTGTAAAAAACTGTTTACCCAATTAAGTAAACAAGATTAATTCAGTTATGGATTACTTGTTATCTAAAATAATATAAATTACCTTTAAGTACCTAAATTAAATTCATGAGAGCATTAGTAATATCGGGAGGAGGAAGTAAAGGAGCATTTGCAGGAGGGGTTGCAGAGTACCTTATTAATGAAAAAAACCGAGAATACGATTTGTATTTAGGTTCTTCAACAGGGAGTTTATTAATCCCGAATTTAGCGTTGTCCAATATCGAAAAAATGCATGGTATTTATACCAATGTAAATCAGCATAGTATATTTAGTCTATCACCATTTAAAGTGCGTTATAAAAAAGGAGAGGAGTTTATTCAAATTCATCACTTAAATGTATTGTTACAATTGATAAAAGGGAAAAGAACTTTTGGAGAGAGTAAAAAGTTAAAAGGATTAATTAAAAAGAGTTTCTCTATTGCCGAATTTAATGAGTTGAAAAGCTCTGATAAAGATGTTATTGTTACAGTTACTAATTTAACCTTAAATAAAGTAGAATATAAGTCAATTAAAGATTTTAATTACGAAGAATTTTGTGAATGGATTTGGATATCCTGTAACTATGTACCTTTTATGAGTTTGGTTAAAAAGGAAGAGTTTGAATATGCCGATGGTGGGTTTTCATGTGTAGTTCCTATTCGAGAAGCAATTTTAAGAGGGGCTACAGAAATAGATGCCATAATATTAGATACCGAAGCATTTACATATAGAAAAGCAATTGGTAAAAATCCATTTTCGTTAATGGTTGATTTATTTGACGGAATTTTAGATCAAGTTGAAAAAAAGGATATTGCCTTGGGGAAACTAAGTGCAAAACACAATGGTGTTACTTTAAATCTATATCACACACCAATAAAATTAACAGATAATTCATTAGTTTTTAATAAAAAACAAATGACTAAATGGTGGAAACAAGGCTATGAATATGCTAAGTATAAATTAGAAGGTGATAACGAAATAGATTATGAAGCTGTTATAAATTCATAAGATTAATATAAGCTTTTAAGCTACAATATAAAACCATAATGAGGGTTAAAATAATTCGCTTACTTCATTTTTAATAAACGCCATTCCTGTTTCAGAAGGAGAAGCTTTTTCTAGTAAGCTTGTCAATATTAATTCACGTAATTTATCAGCGTCTTTTATTTCGGGGTTAGATGCAGTAGTTCGGATAATTTGGATCGTGGTACTCTTAGCTGTTTTAATTACATTCCAACATTCATCACTAATGTATATTTGCTGTGATAAATTATGTTCAAATTCTTGTTCAATACTTGCAGTAAGTAATTGTTGGTAATTAGATTTGTCATTACTTAGAGGGCTAACTCTTAATAATAAGTTTGAGGGGTTTACACGTTCTAAAAACAGTGCCATACGTTCATAAGCTTGTAGACGTAATGGTAAAGCAGTTTTTTGAGCTTCTTTTTGTATCAAATACCTTCGTCTACCTTCTTCGTTTTTAGTATGCCTTTTAAAAAACAAATATGCTACACCACCAGTTATGATGGCTGGAAAAAGAAATAATATAAACTCTACTAATTTTTGATAATCAAACATTGCTCCGTAATTTTTGTTAAAAATAAATTTATTTTTTCAATACAGAGGTATAAATTTTACTTGATTTTCCCATATAATCTTTTCCTCCTAAATATTCGCAATTTTTAAGAGATTCCATTGTTGTGAAAGTAACTGGTGTTTTTTCGTAATTATAAGTTCTATTCAATTCTTTTGATAAATTATGATCGTCAACATTAACCTCAATATCACTCATTTTAAACTGAGATGGATGCTCGTAACCAGCGGCGTGCGTAATTTCTATCAACTCTTTTCTAAAAGTTTTAAAATACTGTGCCAATCGTTCCGATTTAATAGGTACATCAATACCGCGTTGTAACCATTTACTTTGAGTAGCAACACCACTCGGACAAGTGTTTGTATGGCAAACCTGCGCTTGTATACAACCAATACTTAACATGGCTTCACGAGCAACATTAATACAATCCGCTCCCATAGCAAATGCCATTGCTGCTTTGGCAGGGAATCCTAATTTACCACTACCTATAAATACTATACGCTCACTTAATCCTTTTGATTGGAATAACTTATATAAATCAGTAAATCCATAAACCCATGGCAAGGAAACATGATCGGCAAAACTAGGAGGAGCAGCACCAGTACCACCTTCACCACCGTCTACTGTAATAAAATCAGGCCCTTTTCCAGTTTTCACCATAATATCAGCTAACTCTTTCCATTGTTCTAATTTTCCAATTGCAGCTTTTATACCTACTGGTAAACCTGTAGCTTCTGCAATTTGTTCAATGAATTCAATCATTTGGGGTACATTAGAAAACGCTTTGTGGTTAGGAGGTGATAATACATCTTTTCCAATTTCCACACCTCTAATGCCTGCAATTTCAGCTGTTATTTTCTTTCCTGGTAGTACACCACCTTTTCCAGGCTTAGCTCCTTGGGATAATTTTACTTCAATGGCTTTTACAAACGGATTGTCTTCTACGAGCTTGACCATTTTTTCCATAGAAAATCCGCCATCTTCAGCACGTACACCAAAATAACCTGTTCCGAAATGAAAAATCACATCACCTCCATTACTATGGTAAGGTGATAAACCACCTTCACCTGTATTGTGATAGGCACCAGCCATTCTAACTCCTTTGTTTAATGATTCAACGGCTCTGGATGATAAGGAGCCAAAACTCATTGCTGATACGTTTATAGCTGATGCTGGGCGGAATGGTTTTCTTCGATTGCTATGTAATCCCATTACTTTTGCGCAGGGAACAAATGATTTATCTGTATTATTTGGGTGGTTTTCTCCAATCTGATAAGGCATCATCGCATTATTAATAAATATATGCTGATGTGCATAAATATCTCTATCAGTTCCAAAACCTTCGTAGTTATTTTCTTGTTTTGCTGAAGCGTAAATCCAACCACGTTCAATTCTGTTAAATGGTAATTCCTCTCTATTATTAGCAACAAAATACTGACGCATTTCTGGACCAATACTTTCAAATAAATATCGGATATGACCAAAAATAGGAAAATTATGGCTAATGGTTTGATTACGTTGAAGCACGTCCCGAATAGCAATTAATACTAACCCAATGATAATCCATAACCACCATGAAATTGAACCCAAAAAAGAAAGAAGTGTATCCATTTATTATTGATAAATCGTTTTCTCAAAAGTAGGTATTTTTTTATAAATAAAATCTAAAAGTTTAGTTCATAACTTTATGAGGATCTTGTTGCTTTAGCTGGTTGATAGTCTTATTTTTGAATCGATTATGGAGAAGAATATACAAGAATACATAAATGAATTAAATTCAGCCCAAAAAGAACCTACTTTACATAAAGAAGGACCAATGATTGTTATTGCTGGAGCTGGATCTGGTAAAACGAGAGTATTGACTTACCGTATAGCTTATTTAATGAGTGAAGGGGTAGATGCATTTAATATACTATCCTTAACCTTTACCAATAAGGCGGCTAAAGAAATGAAAGCTCGTATTTCATCCATTGTAGGTTCTACAGAAGCAAAAAACCTTTGGATGGGTACTTTTCATTCCATATTTGCCAAAATACTACGTATTGAAGCCGATAAATTAGGGTATCCAACCAATTTTACAATTTATGATACACAAGATTCTCAGCGTTTAATATCTGCCATAATTAAAGAAAAAGGATTAGATAAGGATGTGTACAAGTACAAACAAGTACAAAGTAGGATTTCATCTTTTAAAAATAATTTAATTACGGTAAAAGCATATTACCAAAATGGTGAATTGCAAGAGGCTGATGCAATGGCAAAAAAGCCAAGAATGGGCGAAATTTATCAAGAATACGTTGATCGATGCTTTAAAGCTGGAGCAATGGATTTTGATGATTTATTACTACGTACTAATGAATTGTTAACACGTTTCCCAGAAGTATTAGCGAAGTATCAGAATAGATTTCGATACATTTTGGTAGATGAGTATCAAGATACCAATCACTCACAATATTTAATTGTAAAAGCATTATCTGATAAATTCCAGAATATATGTGTTGTAGGTGATGATGCACAGAGTATTTATGCATTCCGTGGAGCAAATATTAATAACATTTTAAATTTTCAAAAAGATTATGAAGGGGTGGTGATGTATCGTTTGGAACAAAATTATCGTTCTACAAAAAATATTGTAGAAGCGGCTAATTCTGTTATTGAACATAACAAAACCAAATTAGATAAAGACGTTTGGACTCATAATGAAGATGGAGGTAAAATAAAAGTTAACCGATTAGTTACTGATGGGGAAGAAGGACGTTTTGTAGCAAGTTCTATTTTTGAAAATAAAATGGAACATCAGTTAAATAATGGTGATTTTGCTATTTTATACCGTACGAATGCTCAATCAAGAGCTATGGAGGATGCGTTGCGTAAACGTGATATACCGTATCGTATTTATGGAGGCTTGTCTTTTTATCAGCGTAAAGAAATAAAAGATGTGTTGGCGTATTTACGCTTGTTAACCAACCCAGCTGATGAGGAAGCTTTAAAGCGTGTGATTAATTACCCAGCAAGAGGAATTGGTTTTACAACTATTGAAAAACTGGTAGTAACGGCCAATCATTATAAACGCTCTATTTTTGAGGTAATGCAAAATTTGCACAAACTTCCTGATTTAAAAATTAATGCAGGAACACGTAAAAAATTAGAAGCATTTGTATTAATGATTCAGAGCTTTCAAGTACTGAATCAAACTGCTACAGCTTTTGAAATAGCGGAACATGTAGCGAAAAAAACGGGATTATTTCAAGAGCTAAAAAAAGATGCTACTCCAGAAGGTGTTGCAAAAATTGAAAATATTGAAGAGTTACTGAACGGTATCAAAGATTTTGTTGAACAACAAAAAGAATTGGATGGTACTACAGGTGCTTTATCTGAATTTCTAGAAGATGTTGCTTTAGCCACTGATATGGATAAAGATACTGGTGATGAAGATAGAGTAGCCCTAATGACTATTCACTTATCGAAAGGATTGGAATTCCCGTATTTGTATATAGTTGGTTTGGAAGAAGATTTATTCCCTTCAGGAATGAGTATGAATACACGTAGTGAGTTAGAGGAAGAACGAAGATTGTTTTATGTAGCATTAACTCGAGCAGAAAAACAAGCTTATTTAACCTATACACAAAGTAGATATCGCTGGGGAAAATTAATAGATGCTGAACCAAGTAGGTTTATAGAGGAAATTGATGAGAAATACGTAGAGTTTTTAACACCGATGCATGAACGTAGGTACAAACCAATGATAGATGCTGATATTTTTGGAGATGTTGATAAAAGTAAATTGCGCTTAAAGAAGCCAGTTTCTGGTTCTCCTTCAAATTTTTCAAGTGAAGCAGCTTCTCGTAAATTAAGAAAAATTAAACCCAATACCGATGGAGGAAGTGTGAGTTCTAATGCTGCTACTGATTTGGTGGTTGGAAATATAGTGGAACATATTCGTTTTGGTAAAGGAGAAGTAGTCCGTATTGAAGGGGTAGGTACTGATAAAAAAGCTGAAATTAGGTTTGCTAATGGTGGATTGAAGAAATTATTATTGCGTTTTGCAAAATTGAATGTTATTAGGTAGCTTTTTAATAATTGATAAAATAGTTTGCTTTTGAATGCATTTTGTTTTTCTTTACTAGGATTATAAAAAAAATAAAATATGAAAAATATTATTTTGTTGTTTATTGTAGCTTTTGGTTTTATATCATGTTCTGATGATGACAATGTATTACCTCAATTACCAGAAGAAACAATTAAAAAACTTGATAAAGTAGATCATGTTTATCATGATTCATTTTTTGGAGATATAACTTCTGATGAAGTATTTGAATATGAGGGAGAAAAACTAATTAAACTAATTCATAGTGGAACAGGGATTGGCTCTTTAAACGTATCACTGACGTTTACCTATGATTCAGAAGGCAATGTAATTAATACTATTGCGGATGATGGTAATAGTAACAATGAAACTCAATTTATTTATACTGATGGATTAATTACATCGATGGTTGATTATAATAATTCAATTACTACTTTTTCATATAATAATTCGGGGCAATTAATAAACACTACAAATGCTACACAAACTGTAGATTATGTATATAATAGTGATGGAAATGTTTCAGAAGAAACACAGAATGAAAGTGGAGTTGTTAGAATAATAACTTATGAATATGATACTAAAAAGAACCCCCGCTATTATTCCTTTGGTTCTGGATTAAATTTCTCATCAGTTGTTCCAATAGCATCAAACAATATTACGAAATTGACTATTTCTGGTAGTTCAAATTCAATGAATAATTACGAGTATACTTATGATTCAGAAGACTATCCTTTAGTAAAAATGGGTTATATAGAAGGGAGTACTAACTTAGTTTCTGAAGAAACTTATACTTACTTATAAAAGTTATATATTTTATTATTAATTGCTACTTAAAAATTTGTCACTATATGGGCAAAATATAAGTAGCAATTTATTTTAATATCATTTTTAACTATTGATTATATTTCGTAACTTATTAAAACTTATAAGCATTCAGCCTTTTAATATCTGAATTAAACTCATGTCAGAATTCATCAAAATATATAACGATAATCCTAGCGCTAAGGAGATAGATAAAGTGGTACGAGTACTTCAAAAAGGAGGTGTCGTAATTTATCCAACCGATACAGTTTATGGTTTAGGTTGTGATATTACAAAAACAAGAGGGTTAGAGCGTATTGCTAAAATAAAAGGAGTGAAGCTTGAAAAAGCAAATTTCTCTTTTGTTTGTAATGATTTAAGTCACCTAAGTGATTATGTACAGCAAATAGATTCTGCAACGTTTAAGGTATTGAAACGTGCTTTACCAGGACCCTATACGTTCATTTTACCAGGGAATAATAATTTACCTAAAGTATTTAAGAAGAAAAAAACAGTTGGTATCCGAGTGCCAGATAATGCAATTACTAATGCAATTATTGAAGCCTTAGGAAACCCTATAGTGTCAACATCTATTCATGATGAAGATGATATAATTGAGTATACTACTGATCCGGAATTAATTTTTGAAAAATGGCAGCATAAAGTAGATATGGTTATTGATGGAGGTTATGGAGATAACGTGGCTTCTACGGTAATTGATTTTTCTAATGGAGAAGCCGAGGTAATAAGAGAAGGTAAGGGAAGTTTAGATGTATTGTAAAATATAATATCTCTATTATAAAAAATAACAAAAGCGACTTATTAGGTCGATTTCATTATTACTTATCCTCTTCGGGACTTTTCTTTTTGGGAGTTCTTTTAGCTTGTTTCAAATTTTGCATAAGCATCCATTCTATTTGTCCATTGGTACTTCTGAATTCATCAGCAGCCCACTTTTCAATAGCTTTTAACATTTCTTCGTTTAACCGCAATGCGAATGCTTTTTTCTTTGACATGTTATCAAGTACTAGTATTAATAATGATTACCTGTTTTTATCTCTTTCTAAAATAAACCTCACCATGTGTTGGTCTACGTGTTTTAGTTCCCATCCTTCTCGTGCGTGTTTATTTAAAAGTTCTTCTATGTTTTCTCTTTTTTTCATAAAACCACTCATGGTACTTACAATTTTATATTCTTTCATAGAGTTTTTTTTAGTGACTTAAAGTTCCAGTATTTAAAACGGGTGAAGCTTCTTTATCACCACACAATATAACCATTAAATTACTTACCATTGCAGCTTTTCGTTCCTCGTCTAAATCAACTATTTGTTTCTTTCCTAATTCTTCTAAAGCCATTTCTACCATACTTACAGCTCCTTGTACAATTTTGTGCCTTGCGGCAACTATTGCTGTAGCTTGTTGACGTTTTAGCATTGCACTTGCAATTTCCTGAGCGTAGGCTAAATATCCTATTCTTGCCTCAAGAACTTTTATCCCCGCTATAGATAAGCGTTCGTCTATTTCTTTTTCCAGTGCATCACTAACTTCATTAACACTTGATCGTAAAGTGATATCTTCTTGATGTCCTTCATCGGCAAAATTATCATAAGGATACATACTTGCCAATTTACGAACTGCAGCATCTGTTTGTACACGTACAAAGTTTTCGAAATTATCTACATCAAAAGCAGCCTTATAAGTGTTTTCTACTTTCCAGACAAGAATAGTACTAATCATGATTGGATTACCTAGTTTGTCATTAACTTTTAATCGCTCGCTATCAAAATTACTTGCTCTAAGTGAAATTTTCTTTTTTGAATAAAAAGGATTTGCCCAATACAATCCGTTTTTCTTAATTGTTCCAATATATTTTCCAAATAGTAACAAGACACGTGAATTATTTGGTTGCACTAAAACAAAACCAGGTAAAACAATAAACACTGCTAATACTATAGGTATGATGTATAATGGGTTTTCTGTATTGAATGTGGCCAAAATACTACCGATAATTGTTGCAAAAAATATAAAGAGCATTAAGTAACCGTTCGCAAGAGTAATAATTTTTTCTTCTTTCATAAGTGTAATTTTAAAGTGATATCAAAATGATATCACAAATATATCAAAATATTTAGTGTTTCACATCATGCTTTATGCGTTTTTTTCTTAACTCAGTTGTTGTAAACAAAAAAAGCGACCAATTTGGTCGCTTTTTTATACAAATTGGTTGAAATCATCTAAAATGTTGATTTGTAATAATTCCTTTTAATTTTGACTTTAAATCTTCACCAGAGTCAAATATCATTTGTTCGTTAGTAGGGAATGGAACAGCTCGTTTACCTATTAATCCTAAATAAGTATCATCCAAAGCATTTCTATTTCCATTGTAAGTAGCATATCCGTGTTCAAAAATAAATTCACTTTCTAATGGAAAAGTATCCATCAGTTGCTTTGTGATAAGGTCCTTGTAGTATACTTGCCCTTTTACTTGTACCGATTTAAACTGTGTAAATGTGTGGACATCACAAACAATAGTTTTGTATTTATCTACTTTTATAACATTTCCTAAACTATCCTTTACAGCATTACCATTATTATCGAGTAAATCTTTTTTTCCATCAAGAATTTGTTTTTCTCTAATGATTTGTTTCTCACGAATTTGTTCTGGAGAAATATTAATATCTCTCAAATTAATATTCATACTAAAATCATATAATGTGTTTTTAAGTTTATTGTTATGATATACCGTCCATAAATTATTCATATCATAAGTACTCATGTTTAGTAAATCCTCCTCTAAACGTTTCGGAATTACTTTTCTAGTATCATTTTTCATTTCAACAATGACATAGTCAGTTCCTTTTACGTGAGCTTCATCTATTAGTGTTCTAGTATTTTTATAGTTAGGGTTTATTTTTTCTAGATATTTAAAGTCATCAAATGCTTGTCTGAATCCGAATTTACTTGTTGAACTCATTAGTTTACTTGCATTTTTATACAAATAAGCCGAAAGTTTGTTTTTAGTTTCTATTGTTTTAGAAGAATAGTCAGTCATAACAAACTTCGCATTTCTACTTTCTTCAATAAGGTACAAAGGAAGTACAGGTTTTACTTTTTCTTGACGTTCATTTAACAATTGATAGGTGTTATAGATTTCTTCCAATTGTGCATCATTATTATCCTTTACAAGATAATTAATGCGTTCTAAGTCCCTTTTATTAGATTTGGTATAACCGCTTTCTAACATCTTGATGTACGACTGCTTTCCCTTTTTCTCTTTATTGGTACGAAGATTTTTTAAAGCAATATTTATGGCCTCATCGTAGTTCCCGGAATTTAACGCTTCTTCAGTTTGTTTAACCGAGCTACAAGCAGCAAGTATTAAAAAAATACTGAAAATTGAAAGTAAAAGTTTCTTCATGTGTTTGTTTTTGAGATAAATTATAAGTCAAACCTTATGCCAAATTGAAATGACCCTTTTAAATATAGGTCACTAGGAGCAAAAAATAAGCCGCAATAAAGCGGCTTAAATATACTATAAATTTAATTGTATACGATATAATAAAATTTTTCCATTCGTGGCCATCAAATAACCATCGAGATGGGAAATAAAATCCGCTAGTGGGATTAATGTTTAGGTTTTTCCCAGACAGGTAATAGTTTAGTTGAAACTTCACCAAACCCTATTTTTGTGGTACCATTATCGCAGTATCCAGTCATGATAACAGTATCGTTATCATTGATGAACTTACGTTCAGTACCATCATTTAATTTTACAGGCTTTGTCCCTTTCCATGACAATTCTAACATAGAACCATAGGAATCTTGTGTTTTTCCAGAAATAGTTCCAGACCCCATCATATCACCAGAGTTCACTGGACATCCATTAACAGTGTGATGTGCTAATTGTTGTGACATATTCCAGTACATGTATTTAAAGTTTGATTTTGCAACAGTAGAAGGGGTGCCATTTTCTGGTTGAATAGCAACTTCTAAATTAATATCAAAACTCTTATCACCTTTGTATTGTAAGTAGTCTAATTGTTTTTTTAATGGTTTAGGTCCTGCACAACGGTATGGCTCTAAAGCATCCAAAGTAACAATCCAAGGAGATATAGAAGAAGCAAAATTCTTAGCTAAGAATGGTCCTAATGGAACATATTCCCATTTTTGAATATCTCTTGCACTCCAATCATTAAAAACAACCATTCCGAAAATGTATTCTTCGGCTTCATCAACAGGTATTGTTTCTCCTAAGTGGTTTGCTGCAGTTGTAATAAATGCAGTTTCCAATTCGAAATCAACTAAACGTGATGGTCCAAATACTGGCGTGTCACTATCAGCAGGAATTGTTTGTCCTTTTGGTCTGTGTACAGGTACTCCAGATGGGATAATAGAAGAACTTCTTCCGTGATATCCTACAGGAATGTGTAACCAATTAGGTAATAAAGCATTATCAGGATCTCTAAACATAGTACCTACATTTGTAGCATGTTCTATACTTGAGTAGAAATCAGTATAATCTCCAATTTGTACTGGAAGTTGCATCTCTACATCTTCCATTCTAAATATAATTTTGTCTTTATGCGTAGGATTATCTCTTAATTTTCCATTTTTAGTATCAAAAACATCAGCAATTCTATTACGAACTAAACGCCAAGTTTTTCTACCGTCTGCAATAAAATCGTTTAAAGTATCTTGCAAAAAGATGTCTTCAGTAAGTGGTACACCTTCAAAATAACCTAATTGATGTAAAGCACCAAGGTCAATTGCATAATCACCAATTCTTGTTCCTATTGTAATAATATCATCTTTTGTGATAAATACTCCAAAAGGAAGGTTTTGTATTGGGAAATGAGAATCATTGGCTACTGTTAACCAACTTATTCTGTTAGGGTCGTTTGCAGTTATTTTCATTATATATGTGGTATAATTTTTATAAATAAGATTATATTCAAAGCTACATAATTTTTTAATATTAGAATTTAAAATCAGATTAAAAAACTTCAAAAGAATAGAATTTTTTGTTAGTATGATTTAAACTTATACTAGCTTAATTTTACCCTTAGTACAAAAGTAATTTAAATTTCAGGTGTTTTTTAGTTTAAAAAGTCATTTTTTTGACTTTAGAATTACAGGATTTCTTATTTTTGAACATTATTTATAAATAACAAAAAACAATGCAACGCGACGAACAAATATTTGAGTTAATTCAAGAAGAAAAAGTTAGGCAAATACAAGGCTTAGAATTGATTGCTTCGGAAAATTTT
>Ga0209291_1000771_pt1 | contig 30209 bp, 27 predicted proteins | sample GOMGulsemesocosm_FD_184633 | JGI IMG/M metagenome (GOLD analysis project Ga0209291, IMG submission 184633) | Methane-oxidizing microbial communities from mesocosms in the Gulf of Mexico - GOM9B Gulf of Mexico (SPAdes) (version 2) | ecosystem: Environmental > Aquatic > Marine > Cold seeps...
TAACATCTTCGATTTGTTCTTGTGTCATGGCCTGAGGCTGGGCGAACATATGAGAATGTTTGCCCATATCAAGGGCGATATCAGAAGGTGCCAGTGCCTTACCGCCCATGTTCGCAAAGACTTGACGTCCAGGATGGTTAATCTGCATCCATACCCGAGTGTCGTTTTGCTTAGCGCTGGTGGCCCATTGTTTAAAAGGAGTGAGATCGCTATCGCGCTCTAAAGCGACACCGCCAGGGCCTGTCATGGCCAAGCTATCAATCATCACATTGCCAGTGATAACTAACCCTGTGCCACCTTGTGCCCATGTTTGATAGAGGGTAAATAGTGGTTGACCCGGAAGTTGGCCGGCGTCGGCGAGATTCTCTTCCATGGCTGCTTTGGCAATACGGTTTTTAATGACATTGCCATTGGGTAAGGTGAAAGGGGTGAATATTGGTGCCGACATAACTGAGTCCATACTGGGTGAAAATTGGAATTTAGATAGCTAGTATACCTTGAAAATGTGTTGCTATAGTAGATAACCTGAACTCAGATTAAGCAATTAAGCGAGAAAACGCCTTGTTAATAGTAATATTAAATAAAATCAACGGATTGGAAACAACCATTAAATTGAGTTGAGGTGAATTGGCAATGGTTTGCTATTCGTCTCACATCTGAGCGATGAGTTGCTGTGCGACTAATTTATTTTGCTGATTTAATGATGGATTAAATCCTAAATTTAACATCCAGCCGCCACCGAAGGCTAAGCACATAATGTTGTAAGAGGTGCGTTGACGAATCTTAGGATCGGCGTTTGGTTTGGCGATGGCAATCTCGCTGTCAATATTGTATTGGAGCGTGTCATAAATCGTTTTTAGTGCCGCTTTTACCTGCTCGTCATGAAAACTGACAGGGAGTAACGCCGCGATAGATTGTGTTGCATCATGAGTATTAAATGCTTCGCTAAAGAGGTAGTCGAGCCCTGTCTCGAGTCGATTTTTTGTATTATGTTGATCGATAATACTGAATGCTGACTGATTAAATTTTTCGATTATTCGGGCAACACCTAGCGCAACAAGCTGCTCTTTATTTCCGGTGTAGTGCCGTACCATCCGCCGCGCCATCTGCGCTTCTTTGGCAATATCATCTAAGGTCGTTCCTTGTAATCCTTGTCGTTTGATACAGGCCTCAAATGCGTCAAGAATATTACTTACTTTCTGTGTTTTTAGACTCTTCCTACCCACTTGTTGTCCCTTTTTATCTACGTTTTATGTTGTGTAATAAGCATAGTATAAATTATTTTTATAATAAATGTACATATATGGGAATTTATGAGCTAGGCTTAGTTTATATTTAAATTCCCATTAATGGGAAACTATAAAAGGTAGGTAGGTGACATGTTTAATAAACGTAAGATATCAATCAGTGGTATACACCCCGACGGCTTGACGATTAAGCGTGATGCCTCCGGCACACCATTGATTAAGGCTCAAAGTTATCGTGATGCACTGTGGGGGAGTGGTTATGCACATGGTGTCGATCGCAGTACCCAACTATTAATGATGAGAATTTTAGGTCGCGGACGACTATGTGAACTATTGTCCGACAACGAAGAGTCGTTAGCGATAGATCAGTTTTTTCGCCGTGCCAATTGGCATAGTTATTTAGATAAAGAAGTCGAAAAATTAGATGAGCAGTCACGTGAGCTATGTCAGTCATATTGTGACGGTGTTAATGCGGCAATCACAGCCAAAGGGCTCTCGGCGTTAAAGCTACTTGGCTACCGAGCGGATCCCTGGACAATCGAAGATTCGATTTTGATAACACGAATGTCTAGTTATTTAACGTTAGCGCAATCACAGGCAGAAGTGGAACGCTTGTTTATTGAGCTGGTTCAATCTGGTTTGCCGTCAGATAGGCTCACTGAATTGTTCCCGGTGACGGATGAAACATTCGATCGGGAGTTGATTGAAAGTATTAACCTCCAAGACAAAATTGTCGCCAATGAAGTGATTTGGAATTTGGCATTACCACGCATGATGGCTTCAAATAATTGGGTCATCTCTGGACAAAAAACAAAATCTGGTCACGCCCTAATGGCCAATGATCCTCACCTTGAAGTTAATCGTTTGCCAAATGTGTGGTGCCAGCAAAACCTCGCATGGCCGGGTGGCTCTTGTATGGGCATGGGTATGCCTGGCTTTCCGGCGATTATTATTGGCCGAACAGCAAAGATTGCTTGGGGCGTAACATATACCTTTATGGATACGATTGATAGCTGGGTTGAAGAATGTCGTGGTGGTCAGTATTACAAAGATGGTCAATGGCATAACTTCAATATCCGAGCGGAAATTATCAAGCGTAAAAACAGCCCAGATCACACGATGATGATTTATGACAATGAACATGGAGTTTTGGCGGGCAACCCTGAACGACCAGGCCGATATTTAGCGACTCGCTGGGTGGCAGCACATTCTGGAGCGCAATCATTAATGTCGAGCCTAAAGCTTGCCCAAGTGGCGACTATTGAAACAGCAATGACGCAGCTCCGTCAGATTGAGTCGGCGTGGAATTGGGTTGTATCCGACAATCATGGAAATATTGGTTATCAGATGTCTGGCTTAATGCCTAAGCGTCACACGCGCTGGAATGGATTTACACCTGCGCCAGGTTGGGATAGCAAGTATGACTGGCAAGGTACTGTTGATAGTAACGACTTGCCGCAATCGATTAACCCTAACTCAGGCTATATTGTCACCGCAAATCAGGATCTTAATCATTTAGGCAATGTCGCACCGATAAATATGCCGATGGGGGACTATCGTGCACGACGTATTGAGCAAGTACTGGCAGCCAATGATAATCATTGTGTTGAATCAACTAAAGCGTTGCAATTTGATGTCTATTCGATTCAGGCTAAGGAGTTTTTGGCGGTGTTATTGCCGCTCTTAGAGTCCTCACATGCGAACAATAAAATCTATAAAGCACTCGCTGATTGGGACTGTTGCTATGATTTTGATTCAATTGGCGCTCCGTTATTTGAAGCATTTTATAGCACGTTAAGAGAGCAAGTGTTTGGCGAGCAAGCAAGCGGAATGGGGGTAGATGTTGTTAGGCACCTTAGTGAACAAAGTGGCGTTTTTATCGATTTCTATCAAAATTTTGATCGTGCGATGCTCAATCCTGATTCTGGTTGGTATAGCGGTCTAAGCCAAGCACAGGCTTTTGGCTTGGCCTTTGAAAAAATCAAACACCGGTCGACGTTAGTACGTTGGAAAGATGTTAATACCGTGTCCTTAACGAACATATTATTTCAGGGGAAATTGCCTAAATTTTTAGGCTTTGACAGCGAGCCTATTCCGCTATTAGGCGGTCGAGCAACTCCGCATCAAGGGCAGGTTTATCGTAGTGAAGGGCGTAATACTAGCTTTTGTCCGACAGTACGGCTTATTGCCGATATGAATACCAACATTTTGCATACTTGTTTAGCTGGCGGTCCGTCGGATAACAGGTTTTCTCGTTGGTACCTATCAAGTTTAAATGACTGGTTAAATGGAAAATACACACAAAGCGACTCAACATCAATTGGTTGATCCTTTTGGGTTGATTCGAGTAAATAGGTTTTAAAATGATAAAACACTAATGAGGTTATCAATGAAAATCATTAAAAAATTAATTGCACTACGCCATACCATTTATGTGTTGTCACTAATATTTACGTCGGTTAGCATAGCAACCACGATTGACAATACTCCCTTGTATCCTAGTGAAAATGCAGATTACTACCTTAATGATGTCGGCGTTGCACAGCACGGCTCAGACGATTACGGTTGCCACAGTCAAGCAATAAAATTTGATGGCACACGCTTTTATACGACATGTATGGATACAGAAGGCAATAACTCTGCTCATTTGTATGTCCACGATAAAAATGGCCATCTGATAAAGGATTATGAGTACGATAATAAGTATGAGCATCCAAGCGGTATCCTGCTTTACAAAGGCTGGGCGTATACTGGGATAACGTCAAATGGTATTAATATGTATTCGAAACTGTTTCGCTTTAACGGTGATGGCGATGTCGAATATCAGGGCTACTCCAGTCACTCTGTTGGCTTTGTCGGCGCAAAATTCGTTGACCCAGACGAGCCTGAGTTTGAGGTGAAGACACGATATTATTCCTACGATATGTACTATGAGCGCCAGTGTAAAAATACAGATGGTAGCTGCGATAGTTACAGGGACATAAAAACCAAAACTGATATTAATGCTGCTGGAGATGATGGCGTACAAGATTGTGATTATTACTACCTGGGTAATCAATGGTATAAAGCGTGTATTTTGTTTTCATCACAGCCCATCAATATTAGAGTATGGCATGGTGATGAGCTCGTGCTGTCACCACAAAATGCAATCACGACGTTAACGATGGATGGTCAGCCGGGTCATTCCGGAGGGCTAGGTTTTTACACCGATCCTAATGGCACAAAATGGATAGTAACCACGCCACCAGCTCAATGTAATGGTCGCGCCTGTGGAGGCTGTATTGCCGTTGGAAAGTACGTGTGTGCATGCACCGATCGTCAAAACCGTCAGCGTGTTCGCTTCTACCGCTTTAATAACTTGATGTGGCCAGGTGCTGATTAACCGTTAAAAACGTAGCGAAATAATCACCGGATCGTGGTCAGAGGAACGGTAAGGATCGTTAAATTTTGTCATCTCGCCAGTATACTTGGTGGAATATTGAAGCAGTGGTGATTCAGGCGAGTTAATCGGCCACTCAACGGCGTCAATAATATATGGCGTCAGTGATGGGCTTGCTAAAATATAGTCTAACGTGCCGACGCTGTTTTTGTAGGAATAACCGAACGCAGTAGGGTGATTAATCGCAACGGTATTGATGTAGCCAAATGTTTGGTCAATCACTGCGCCGCTAGCACCGTGTAATCGCTGGTTATTAATAAAGGTATCTCTGGCTGCTTCTATCGCATAGCTTGGCGCGACATTATGACGATTCGTGAGCACCAACAATGGATCTTCCTTACCATAGGAATTTAAGTCGCCGACGATCAGTTTATGACCCTTTATTTCCGCTAGCGCTGTGCCAAGTTGGTAGGCCGCCGACACGCGTAAATGCTCACATGATCCTTGTAAATCTGTGTCGTTATATTGCTCAAGCGCGACATCTTCCCAACACGTTGAGCCTTTAGATTTAAAATGATTTATCGAAATAGTCAGTTGCTGACCACCTATATTGATGGTGAATGTTGGCGTTAGGGCGTCGCGCATCGAATTATGACCAGACTCTTTATCTATTTTGGGCGCACGTTGTTTTGGCATCTCAATTAACTGAATGTGGGTTAAGGTGACCTGACTAGGGCGGTATATTACGCCATTGGTGATCGCATCCTGGCTAATGAACTGTGACGTTGCTAGCTGTGGTGACGTTAGTTGGCCAAATTTATAATGCTTGTTAGTTGGTAACTTGGCATTGAGGCGATTGACTAAATCTTGAATAGCCGAGTCTTCGCCATAGCCATTATTTTCAATTTCCATTAAGCCAACAATATCGGCATCGAGTGCCACTAATGCACTGACTATCTTTGTAGCCTGATTAGCAAACTCACTAGGGTTACGTGCTCCTCTATTTTGTTTGGCAGGGTTGCTAGCGCCGCCAAAGGGGGAATTGAAATAATTCAGTAGATTAAAGGTCGCTACGGAGAGATTGCCTTGTTTGAGCGTTGGCTGGCTAGTTCGATGATTTAGGTGCTCAAAACTATTCTCATTGGCTTGCTTGGTGACAAATAGCCGATAGTGACCGTTGGAATATCCGATGACTCCTTGCAACGCTTTAACGCCATCGCCGATGCGAATGTGAAAATCGGTGGTGGTTGCAAATAATGGATACCACGGTAAGTTCGCCCCTTTCGCTTGTTGCAACGATTCAACGGTTAATGTGTTTTGTTGATTACCTTGCGCCCGTTGCGATGAAGAAGCTGCTGATGGCGGCTGTGATTGATTTGGATGATAGTTCGGCTGTTGATAACTTAACGCTAAATTATTACGTCTAGTCGTACGGTCAAAGCTTAAGCTACGAGTAACCACTAGCTTACTTGGTGGTGTGATGACCACCAACATGCCCTCATAGCGCTCTAGCGTGGCGTTAAAGTTTATATCATCAGGGTGTGAAATAAGAGGCGTCGCGGCAAGAGGCTTTGTGGTTTTAACAGAGGTTATGACCGTGGGGATTATCTGGGTAAATCCATGATGCTCTGTGACGGCGCCGGTCACCGCTAAGGTGTCACCAATGCGATAAGGGACATTCTTAGTGACGATAAAAATACCATCGGATGTCAGTGGGTCGTTATCGCCTTGGCTGTCTTGAAAATAAAAACCACTAATAACATCCTTACCTATCGGCGTAGGCACGACGGCGGTCACAACACCAGTGATTGCAACTTCCTTTCCTTGATATGACGATGAGACTTTTTGGCCTTGAACCGCCATGATGGTAGTAGGTTCGCTTAATGTCGTATTAGCAAGTGCAGAACACAGCAATGTTAAGATACAGAGACTTCCTGTCATGAGAATACCCAAGATAAATTCCACCAATTTGTTTGGCTCTGTTGAACTAAAGTGTTGCTATTTGAACACCAACACGCCGTAAATCCACCCACGGAGGTTATGCTTTTTCAAATACGAACGATTTCAATTGATTAGAAGCATAACAACAAATAACGACAACAGAGTTAGTTAGATTTGTTTAATCTAGAATAACATAGATTCGAGGGAAGAAAAATGACAGGACTGATGCTGTAAAATCTTAATCGGGGATAGATTGGGAGCACCAAGTGCTCCCAATGATGTTAGATACGGGCGGCTAATTCGGCGGCTTGTCGAATAGCTCGCTTAGCATCTAATTCACCAGCATAATCGGCACCGCCAATTAGATGGACTGAAAGACCAGCTGACTCAAGTCCTTGATGAAGTGATTTTTCTGACTCTTGCCCAGTACAGATCACGACATTATCGACTTCAAGTAAACGTGGTTGACCGTTTTCGATGATGTGTAGTCCTGCATCGTCGATTTTAACGTATTCAACGCCACCTAACATATCAACAGTACGCTTTTTCAGGGCCGCGCGATGGATCCAACCTGTCGTCGGTTGCAACGACTTTCCAAAGCGTTCTTCTTTACGTTGTAATAAGTATATTTGGCGTGCCGATTCTGGTTTAACTTGCTTGGCGCCATCGATGCCACCAGGTACTGAAATGTCAGTATCGATGCCCCATTCTTTGAGCCACAAGTCTAAATTAACGGTATGTGATTCTCCAGCTTCCGTGAGGTACTCACAGATATCATAGCCGATACCGCCAGCACCTAATACCGCAACACGATTGCCAATGTTAGCTTCACCTTTAAGCACTTGTTGGTAATTGTAAACCATTGGATTGTCGATACCGTCAATCGATGGAATGCGTGGTGTTACACCTGTCGCTAAGATCACGTCATCAAATCCTGCGTCACTTAATTGTTCGACAGTTTGTGGGCTGCTCAGTGACACATTGATGTTCTGGCGAGCTAGCTCACTAATAAAATAACGCAGTGAATCAACAAACTCTTCTTTTCCTGGGACATTTTTAGCTAAGTTAAACTGTCCGCCTAAATGGTCTTTGGCTTCAAACAGGCTGACTTCATGACCCCGTTGAGCGGCATAGATAGCAAATGCCATACCCGCCATACCGCCACCAATAACAGCAAGTTTCTTGGCCGCTGTTGTTTGAGCAAAGTTAAGCTCTGTTTCATAACAAGCACGCGGATTAACTAAACAGCTAGCACGTTTTTGTTTGAATACATGATCAAGGCAGGCTTGATTACAGGCAATACAGGTATTGATATGATCGCTATTACCAGCCGCTGATTTATTAACAAAATCGGCATCCGCTAGCATCGGGCGTGCCATTGAAACCATGTCGGCATCGCCGCGCGATAGAATGTCTTCAGCCACTTCTGGCGTATTGATACGGTTGGTCGTGATCAGTGGGATCGATATTTCTTTTTTCATTTTAGCGGTTACCCAGCTAAATGCGGCGCGCGGTACCGATGTTGCAATGGTAGGAATACGCGCTTCATGCCAACCGATACCGGTATTAATAATCGTCACGCCTGCTTGTTCTAACTTTTTAGCCAGTTCAACCACTTCATCCCACGTGCTGCCTTCTTCGACCAAATCAAGCATCGAGAGGCGGAAAATGATAATAAAATCTGTACCGACCTTTTTACGTGAGGCTTTAACGATCTCTAGAGCGATACGCATCCGATTTTCGTAGCTGCCGCCCCATTGATCTTGACGTTTATTGGTACGTGCACATAAGAACTGATTAATTAAATAACCTTCAGAACCCATGATCTCGACCCCGTCGTAGCCGGCTTTTTGTGACAGGGCACAAGTAGAGGCGAAATCTTTAATGGTTTTCTTGATCTGACGTTCGCTCATTTGGCGTGGTTTGAACGGGTTAATTGGTGCCTGTATATTCGATGCACTAATATTAAATGGATGATAAGCATAACGACCTGTATGCAATATTTGCATACAGATTTTACCGCCAGCATCATGCACGGCATCGGTAATAATTCTATGTTTACTGGTCTGCCAAGAAAAACTTAGCTGAGAGCCGTGCGGAGAGATACGGCCGCGAAAGTTAGGAGATATGCCACCGGTAACGATCAGGCCAACACCACCACGGGCTCGTTCGGCGTAAAAGGCAGCAAGCTTAGTAAAGCCCGCTTTCTCTTCTTCTAATCCGGTGTGCATTGAGCCCATTAGTACGCGATTTTTAAGGGTAGTGAAGCCTAAATCGAGGGGACTAAGCATTAATGGGAAGTGTGGGTTCTGTGCGGTGTTGGTTGACATATTAGCTCCAATATCACTAGCTTATCCATTAAGGATGCTAGCATTAGTGTTATTTCCTGTTTCGGAAACTTTTAGTTTCAAACGCTAGTTTAACTTTACGCTAAGAATTAAATTAATACAAATGTTTAAATATTCGGCTCAAAGTACGATGAGCCTCTCTAAATGAGCTCAAATTGTTGTTTCAATATTTGATGAGTAAAGTTGATTTTTAAATAAAAACCACGGGGGAGGGTCTTAATTATTTGGCCATCGCTACCAACTGCATCAGTCAATGCTTTTGAATTCGCTCCTTTGGGCCTTAGTTGAATGACTTGTCCTGTGCGAGCCGTAATCTTTTCGACTTGACCTAATGCGATCATTTCCATGATCTCTTCCCAATCGGTTTGAAGTAAACTTTGCTCTTGAAGTGACGGTTGCCATAAAAACGGCGTGCCGATCAACCGTTGTCCAACTGTTAAATGCTTCTCTGCTAAGATTGGCACCCACAATACGCGGCTTAATTTATTACAGACATTACTTTGCTGCCAAGTTAAGCCTGTGATGCCGATGAGGGGAGTGACACAAACAAAGGTTGTCTCGAGCGGTTTACCGAAACGATCAATTGGAATCGTTTTTAATTCGACCCCTAATTCGGGGAAATCTTGTTGCGGTTTAGAGCCTGCACTCGCACCTAAAGATATCTCCAGTAAGTTACCTATCCAACCCTTATGGCGTACTAAAGACTCTGGTACCTCTATATTTTGTGAGACTGCGAGTTGTTCTAGCGTAAGACCTGCAATATCTTGTGCTCTATTAATTAACTCTTCTAAATCCCGTGGTGGATTGATCATCGGTAGGGTCTGTTAATAAGTTGATAGCTAATTGTACGTTGTTTTTAGGCGAAACAATAATTTTCGGTGATCGTTTGTTTTTTGTTCGCTTACGCGGTGTGTAATATGAAGCTACTCTATCTGGTTGATCTTGCAATGATTAACAGTTGATGTATCGCTAAGATCACATTTTAAATAACGAAAACGAAGTAAAAAACAGCGCAATAAAGGAAAGTTAACATAGATATCCACAGAAAAATTGGATAACTATTTTTTAGATCGTAAAAAGTGCTTGATATTTGATTTTATATGGTGATTATTGTCTTTTTGCACCAAAAATAGGCAAATTAATCGAATCGTTGTGGATATGTTAATGGGTGGGCTAAAAAACGAACAGTGGTTGTTGGCTGTTTTTTTTACTAAAAAGGATCGTTGTTGTTTAGTTGTGAATAGTTGCTGGTAAGTTGTGAGTAAGTGTTTTATCTAGCTGTATATTAATGTTTTTTGTTTTGTTTGTTTTCTGTGGTTTAAGAGCTTCTATTAGTCGGTTATTGAGATGGATGAAATTTTATTACGACTTTTTGTTTGGTTGTTATCAATGTATCCACAGATTCCGTGAATAAAAATGGATGAAATGGAGCTTAAAATTCTAATGTTGTTAATAAAAGGGCTTTTGTGTAAAAGTTATTCATTGAAATCACTAGCTAGCCACTATTTATCCCGATAAGGTGATTGTTTTGATGCTTTTATGGTGAAAATAACTCTGTAATATAACTAGCAGAAATGCAGGCTTGGCAAAAAAAAGCATTAGAATGACATTTGTTGGCCAATAGTGAGGGTATAAGTATCAATTTAGCGGTTAGTCTGATATAAGAATGTTAATAATTAAAACCCCTGAAATTAAGGTTATACATGATAGATGCTGATGGTTACCGTCCTAATGTAGGCATTATAATTTGCAATGGTCATGGTCAAGTCATGTGGGCTAGACGCTATCGTCAGCACTCATGGCAATTCCCCCAAGGTGGGATTGATAAAGGAGAGACTCCTGAGCAAGCAATGTACCGAGAATTGCATGAAGAAGTAGGTCTAAGACCTGAAGATGTAAAAATCCTAGGTTCAACACGTTCGTGGCTTCATTATAAGCTGCCAAGTCGGATGATCCGTCACGATAGTCAGCCGGTATGTATTGGTCAAAAGCAGCGTTGGTTCTTATTAAAATTGGTGAGTCCTGAGTCTAGTATCAATTTACTGCATACTAACCATCCTGAATTTGATGATTGGCGATGGGTTAGTTATTGGTATCCAGTGAGACAGGTTATTTCATTTAAACGCGATGTTTATCGCCGAGCGATGAAAGAGCTAGTTGGGCACTGTATGCCAATCCCTAAGAAAGAAACAATACAGCGTAATTAATAAAGCAACGTTCAAACAGATCATAGAACAGCTAGCATGGAGTCCTGCTTGGATATCGCAATATTTATATTAGTCATTTGTATCTTTGTGGGGACTATTGTTGGATTTTTAGCAGGATTATTGGGCATCGGGGGCGGCTTAATTATTGTGCCAGTGTTGCTGGCCTTATTGCCGTTAACCTCAATTTCCGAGCACGCCCTCATGCCGATGGTATTAGGCACCTCATTGGCGGCTATTTTTCTGACCTCAATTGCTACACTGTCGACCCATCGTCGTTTAGGTAACATACCGCGGGAAATATTGCCGTTTTTTGCCTTCGGTATTGGTAGTGGGGCGCTGATTGGTAGTTATTTTGCTGATATGATACCGAGCTATATTCTGCAATTATTCTTCGCATGCTTTGTGATATTAATGTCGGTGCAAATGTGGCTCGGTGCTAAAAAATTACAACATGTAGGGGGGGAGTCTTCGCACTCCCGTCTAAAACTAGTGTCTGTTAGTGCGCTTATCGGCACATTATCTAGTTTGCTTGGCGTCGGCGGTGGGGTGATGTCGGTTCCCTACTTAACAGCCATCGAAAAACTGGACATGCGTCTGGCTATTGGCGCGTCAGCTTGTGGCGGTGTTGTTATCGCTTTGATGGGCTCGTTAGGTTATTTATGGGCCGGTCTGCACACAAGTTATACGCTGCCACAATGGAGTATTGGTTATATTTATCTACCTGCTTTCTTAGGTTTTATAACATTGTCATTGTTTACGGCGCCCATAGGCGTTCGAGTTGCTAAAAAAATGCCAGTTAAACTCTTAAAACGCTGCTTCTCAGTGTTATTATTTGTTGTTGGCACAAAAATTTTAATCGGTTAAGGATGTTAAAGTGCAAGAGTTTTTACAATTTCCACAGATAGACCCTATTATTTTTAGTATTGGGCCAGTGGCGCTTAGATGGTATGGCCTAATGTATTTGCTAGGTTTTATTGGCGCAATGATGCTTGGTAATGCGCGTGCTGACAAACCAAATTCAGGTTGGACTCGTGAACAAGTTAGCGACCTACTGTTCTATGGTTTCTTAGGCGTTATTGTCGGCGGCCGAATGGGCTATGTACTCTTTTATCACTTTGACTATTTCTTAGCGGACCCGCTGTACCTATTTAAGGTGTGGGAAGGAGGAATGTCTTTCCATGGCGGCTTACTTGGCGTGATTGCAGCGATGTTTTTCTTTGCTCGTTCATCGAACAAAAAACTGCTACAGCTGACTGATTTTGTCGCGCCATTAGTACCGTTAGGGCTTGGGTTTGGCCGTATCGGTAACTTTATTAATGGTGAGTTATGGGGTCGTACCACAGATGTTCCTTGGGCGATGGTTTTCCCAGGCGGCGGACCATTAGCACGTCATCCATCTCAATTATATCAAGCGGCACTCGAAGGCTTCTGCTTATTCTTGGTGCTGTATTTATTTAGTCGTAAATCGCGCCCAACAGGAATGATCAGTGGTATATTCTTATTAGGTTATGGTATTTGCCGCTTTATTATCGAATTTTTCCGTGCGCCTGATGCCCACCTTGAATCGTTAGTCTCAGATTACAGTTTAAGCATGGGCCAATTTTTAACTATTCCGATGTTATTGATTGGAGTATTTTTAATTTATCGCGGCGTCAAACAACCTTTAGCTAAAGCGTAATAAGAAGAGTTAGCATGAAACAATATTTAGAATTATTAAGTGATGTGCTTGAAAATGGTGCCCAAAAAGGTGATAGAACCGGGACTGGAACGTTAACGGTATTTGGTCGTCAGTTTCGTTGTGATCTCGCGCAAGGTTTCCCCCTGTTAACCACCAAAAAAGTTCACTTCAAATCCATCGTTAATGAATTACTGTGGTTTATCTCTGGCAGTACAAATATTAATGAGTTAGATGCCAAAATCTGGAATGAATGGGCACTTGAAGACGGTTCATTAGGGCCTGTTTACGGCAAGCAGTGGACCGCTTGGGAAGCTAAAGATGGTAGCACGATTAACCAAATAGATTATGTTATTGACTTGCTAAAGAATAATCCTAATTCTCGGCGGATATTATTTCATGGCTGGAATGTTGCTGACTTGCCAAGTGAGAAAATGTCTCCTCATGATAATGTTCGTGCAGGAAAGATGGCGTTACCGCCTTGTCATCTATTGTATCAATTTCAAGTTATCGACAATAAACTGAATTTGATGTGCACCGTACGTTCAAATGATATGTTTTTGGGCAATCCATTTAATACTGCTCAAGCGGCCTTATGGGTTTATATGTTAGCCCAACAGTGTGATTTGGAAGTTGGGGAACTGGTGATGTCGATAGGTGATTGTCATATTTATGCTAACCACGTCGACCAAGTAAAAACACAATTAGCACGTGAACCACGCCAGTTACCGCAACTTAAGCTTAATCGTAAGCCAAATTCAATATATGATTATCGCTTAGAAGATTTTGAGATTGTTGATTATCAACCGCATGATGCCATTAAAGCACCTGTTGCGATTTAATCTATTAATTGCTGCATTATTTAAAACTGACTATCGTATAATGCAGTAATATTGTTTAAGGAAATTTTAGAATGCATAATTCAGCCAATACTACGCCGCACACTTCGTTGGATAAGCCTCGTCTGCGTTGGGCGTGTCGTCGTGGTATGCTAGAGCTCGATGTCTTATTTATGCCCTTTGTCGAAGATGCATGGGACGAATTAAATGACACCGACAAGCTTACTTTTGAGCGCTTGTTAGAATGTGATGATCCTGATTTGTTCGCGTGGGCGATGGGACATCAGAAAAGTGATGACCGTGCTTTGCAAGCGATGATGATGTTCATCGTTAATCGCGTTAAAGTTTAAACGAAGATCAATTCAATCTATCAAATTAATGTTAATAGCGCTTCCCGCCATGCGCGGTGGTTGTCACTGTTAGCATTTTTTCTTTTGCTAGCCGGCTGTTATTTAGTGATGCGCAGTTGGAACTATTCCTTATTAATAAGCGCCTTGGTTAGCTCAAGCGCAGCGGCCGTTGTTTCCACCGCTGCGTACCAACGCTCTCCACCCTTTTCATTATTAATTAGCGAAAATGGTGAGCTTACGCTGTTGTTGGCCGAACCATCAAGCACGAAAGTAACCGCAACTGTTAGCAAAAAAAGTTACGTGACCTCGATTTTTTGTGTGCTTTGCATTGACGGTGGCGAAAAAAATACGCGCTCGCGATATATCATTTGGCGCGACAGTGTTGACAATGATAGTTTTCGTCGACTGTGTCGAATCATCAGGTTAACCCGGCACCAGATCTAATGGTATTTCTCGTCAAATTGACTAATCAATGGTGTATTTCATAACTCCCACTCCACCAATAATATTTAATTCCTATTAAACAACGCATTACGTTTTGGTACGTAAGTTGCTCTATCTCCATTATCTTATCTAAGTATTGGAAATAAAATGAAAAAGTCTCTTATCGCTCTAATGATTAGTGCGCCACTCGCGTTGAGTTTGACAGGTTGTGTGATCGCCATCGATGGCGATAACCAAGATGGTCATTATGCGAGTAGCCATGATCGAGCGAGCCAAAACCGTGAGCATATCGCGTCACTGATCATTAACATGAGTTTGGTGGATGTCACCAATAAGTTTGGCGTAGCAGACTTTAATGAGAGTTATATTAAGGATGATGCCAATATTAACGTTTTATATTACCGCACTCATCGCGTCCACAAAGATGACTTAACGACTAAGGATGAGTGCACCGCACTTATCTTTAAGCAGGGTGCATTAGTTAGTTGGGGGGAGCAAGCACTCAAACAGCTGTAATAGGTACTAATCCTTAGTCGGTGTTAACACGGTCGGCTTACTGGTTTCAAGTGTGTCAGGGTAGTCGAGGTTGTAATGAAGCCCGATACTCTCTTTGCGATCTAATGCGCAGTCAATAATGAGCTCTGCTACTTGAACCAGATTTCTAAGTTCTAAAAGGTTATTCGATACTTTGAAGTTTTTATAATATTCGTTTATCTCACACTGTAACATTTGGACACGACGCTTTGCCCGAGCAAGCCGTTTATCGGTACGAACGATGCCGACATAATCCCACATAAATAAACGTAATTCATGCCAATTGTGCTGAATGACGACCTCTTCATCGGAATCGGTAACTTGCGATTCATCCCATGGCGCAATCGTAATCTCTGGATACGTTTGGTCGAGGTGAGCCTTGATATCATCGGCGGCGCTTTTTGCAAATACTAAACATTCGAGCAAAGAGTTACTGGCCATACGATTAGCACCATGCAAGCCGGTGTAGGCGACTTCGCCGATGGCATAAAGGCCTTTTATATCGGTTGCGCCTTGTTTGTTGGTTGCCACTCCACCACAGGTATAATGCGCAGCTGGCACGACAGGCATGGCTTCTTTGGTGATGTCGATACCGAGCGATAGGCAATGTTCATAAATCGTTGGGAAATGCGATGTAATGAATTCATCGTTCTTGTGGCTAATATCTAAATATAGACAATCGACACCCAAACGCTTCATCTCATAATCGATGGCCCGTGCGACAACATCGCGCGGCGCTAATTCACAGCGACTGTCAAAATCATCCATAAAGCGCGAACCGTCAGCGCGTTTTAACACGGCGCCTTCACCACGGAGTGCTTCAGATAAGAGAAAATTATTTGATTGCGGATGGTAAAGGCTAGTCGGATGAAATTGATTAAATTCTAGGTTAGCGACGCTACAGCCTGCACGCCAAGCCATCGCAATACCATCACCACTAGCAACATCTGGATTGCTCGTGTATTGATACACTTTACTAGCGCCGCCGGTTGCTAGGGCAACATTATTAGCATAAATAGTTTCGACATGTTCGCAGTTTCGATTCCATACGTAAGCGCCAATAACTCGTTTGTTGTCAGGGCAGGTGATTAAGTCGATCGCATTATAGCGCTCTAGAATGGTGATATTAGGGTGCTTTAATACTTGCGCTTGTAACGTTGTTTGTACTTCCTTACCCGTGGCGTCGGCAGAATGGAGTATCCGTCGATGACTATGGCCGCCTTCTTGGGTCAAGTGATAACGTTGTTCACCCTTTGGGGACAATTCTTGATCGAAATCTGCACCACATTCGATTAACCATTCAAGCGACGATTTAGCTTGCTCCGCCGTCATTTCGACAACACTGCGGTCACATAAATTGGCGCCAGCAATTAAGGTGTCATTAACATGTGACTCAATACTATCTTTTTTATCGAAAACGGCGGCAATTCCACCTTGGGCATAGAACGTTGAACCGTCGTTGAGCTTTGCTTTACTTAAAACAGTAACCTTAGAGAATTTAGCAACTTGCAAGGCTAATGTAAGCCCAGCGGCGCCACTGCCGATGATTAAAATGTCACAAGAATGTTCTATAGGGTTGGTCATGTTGTGTATTGCTAAGGAGTCAGTCTCACGATTCTAGCTAAAAATGAGCAGATAGCCTAGAAAAAAGTCGTTGAAAATAGTGCTATTTTGCTAATAAGCAAATAAAATGTAAAAAACTATTAATACAAATGAACTTTATTAAAACGCTCTAGTCTATGGTTATACGCTTAGGTTAAGCATCCGGTTTAACTACCGGGAGTACGAATGAAGTTGGAGACGATGCTTTAATGAGCGAGCAAAAAACGGATCAACAATTAGTTGAAATGGTTCAACAAGGGAATAAAGCCGCCTTTGACCTATTGGTACGTAAGTACCAAAACAAAGTTTTAAGCTTAATAAGCCGCTTTGTTAAAAACCAAGGTGATGTGCCTGATGTCGCGCAAGAAGCGTTTATCAAAGCATATCGCGCTTTGCCTAATTTTCGTGGCGATAGCGCATTTTACACTTGGTTATACCGAATAGCGGTCAATACAGCAAAGAACCATTTAGCAGCGCAGAAGCGCCGGCCATCAAGTAGCGACCTCGATATTGAGGAAAGTGAATTTTTTGATGATGCCGATAAACTAAGAGATTGTGCATCGCCTGAACGTTTGTTATTGACGAACGAATTAAGAGATGCCGTAATTATCACATTGGAAGCTTTGCCCGAAGATTTACGTACAGCTATTTCGTTACGTGAATTAGACGGTTTAAGTTACGAAGACATTGCAAATGTAATGGAATGTCCCGTTGGGACGGTTCGATCACGAATATTTAGGGCTCGAGAAGCGTTAGATAAGCAGATCGAACCACTAATGCAACGATAGAAGGTATTTATAGTGGCACATAGTAAAGAATTATTATCCTCGTTTATTGATGGTGAGGAACTATCGAGCAAAGCAATACTTAAAGAACTTGCACAGGCTCCTGAATTAGCACAAACATTTAGCCGTTACCAAACCATCGGTGATGCAATGCGTGATGAAATATCACCGGCATTTGAACTTAATTTTGCCGATAGCGTCGCCGCAGCGATTGAAGCTGAACCGACCATCATCGCACCAGCGCATATAGCTCAACCTAAAACAGAAGTCGCAGCACCTAAAAAACGTGCTGATGTCATTCCATTCTTTGGTCGACTCGGGCAATATGGTATTGCCGCGTCGGTTGCCGCCGCGATGGTGATTGGTGTTCAGCAGTTCGATGTTAATTCATCGGATACAATGCAAGACTTCCCTGTGTTACAAACTATTCCTACAGGTGGTTATGCATCGCCAGTTAGTTTTCAGGCGCCAGCTCAAAGTGGTCTACAACAAGAGCTTGAGCAGCAACAAAGAATTGAACAGCAACGTCGCATGAATGCTTATCTTCAAGATCATTTATTACAACAACGTCTAAAATCTAAAAGCAACGTTGAACAACCTAAATAGGGGAGCGATTTGCAAGCGCATCACTTGATTATTGGCTTTTTTTCGCTGTTACTGTCTACGGTAAGTTATGCGGAAAAAACGCCACTCCAATGGCTGACGAGCATGGAACAAGCTCATCAGCAACTCAATTATAAGCTTCCCTTGATCCACCTTGAGCGAAATCATGTCCAGACCTATGCGTTTGAACATGGGCGCGTCGAAGGACAAGAGGTTGCCTATATTGCTTCATTAAGCGGTCCTGTACGCCATAGTTACCGAATCGATGATTTAGTCACTTACGTTGAGCCTGAAGTCAAACCCTACAGTATTCATGCTCGCCAGATTGTCGGGCCATCACCGATGAAGTTTGTCGGTAAATTGGCGCAAGTAACCGAAAATTATTCTGTCACGGCATTAGGTAAAGGACGAATCGCTGGTCGTATTTGCCAATTAATTCGTTTGAAATCAAAAGATGGCCATCGTTTTAATTATATTATTTGGCTTGATGAAGTAAGTTCACTGCTACTTCGTTATGACCTTTTCGATCTTGAGAATAATTTGTTAGAGCAAATTCAGGCGGTAGGTCTTCACATTAGTGAGAATGTAAGCGCTAATCTAGTCAAACTTAAAGATTCGAATAGAATTGATATTAGTCCAGTTGTTAAGGCGGCGCCACAGCGTTGGGGCTTATCTTGGATACCGCCAGGTTATAAATTGCAAAGTAGAGACAATCATCGATTGATGGTGACGGCTAAGAGCGTTGAGTATTTACTACTTAGCGATGGTTTGTCGGACATTTCGGTCTATGTCGCACAAGCAGGTGAATTGGCGATGCCAAAGAAGGCAATCACGCGTAATGGCATTGCGATGGCTAATCATCGCCAAGGTACTGTTGATATTACCGTTGTTGGTCGCATCCCGTATCAAACCGCATTAAAGCTATCCCGTTCAGTGATTGAAAACTAAGGCTGTCGTGTGATCAAGCAACAAGCACGCGTATCTCAGGTCTATAACAATAAAGTTGAACTGGAGTGCGCGCTCAATTCTAGCTGTAGTAGCTGTAGCAATGAGTCCAGTTGCGGTGTTGGTACCGTGGCTAAGGCTTTTAGCGGCAAGACTCAATTGATTAGCGTCAATACAACGTTAATTCTTAGCCCTGGACAGTGGGTCACCATTGGTATTGCAGAAGACAACTTATTGCTTCAAGCGTTTATTACCTATTTCTTTCCGCTATTGGGCTTACTTGGTATGGGAGTGCTTGGCCAATGGTTTTTCGTCGAGACACTTGAGCTGCCGAACTTGGTTGGTCTACTAAGTGGCTTGTGTGGTGGTTACTTGAGCTTTATTGGCGCAAAATATACGATTAAGCGGTTAAGTGATCGTAGCCCTGAGATTAAAATCATTGCGGTGGATTATTAGTGTCCGATAATTTTGTCACTTTTATCGCATTTTTGAATGTTCTTACTCCGCTTTAGTCGATTAACTTTGGCAGCACCGTTTATTTACGGTAGAATTGCGACAATTTTTATGTTTGTACCGAAATCTATTGGAATAGCTGAGTTTGTTAGCGTTCTTAAATTGTTTGGGTCCCTAATTTTTTAAGTTGGCTATTCTTTGCATGAAACATATACGTAATTTTTCTATTATTGCTCATATCGACCACGGTAAATCGACATTATCTGATCGTCTAATACAATTTTGTGGTGGTCTGTCTGACCGCGAAATGCAATCCCAAGTTCTTGATTCAATGGATATTGAAAAAGAACGAGGCATTACCATTAAATCTCAAAGTGTCACCCTTGATTATAAAGCTCACGATGGTGAGACCTATCAATTAAACTTCATCGATACTCCTGGTCACGTTGATTTCACTTATGAAGTATCCCGTTCTCTGGCAGCTTGTGAAGGCGCACTGTTAGTTGTTGATGCAGCGCAAGGTGTTGAAGCACAAACGTTGGCAAATTGTTATACAGCGATTGAAATGGATCTTGAAGTGGTGCCTGTCCTCAATAAGATCGATTTACCTTCTGCCGATCCTGATTCTGCGTCTGAAGAAATTGAAGATCTGGTCGGTATCGATGCCGTTGAAGCGGTGCGTTGTAGCGCTAAAACAGGCCTAGGCATTGAAGATGTGCTTGAAGAAATTGTTAAAAAAGTGCCGCCTCCTGTCGGTGATATTGAAGATACACCATTACAAGCATTGATCATCGATTCATGGTTTGACAACTACCAAGGCGTGGTAAGTCTTGTACGCGTTAAGCATGGTGAGGTTAAAGTTGGCGACAAAATGAAGGTTATGTCGACCGGTGATATTCATATTATCGATAAGGTCGGTATTTTCACACCAAAGCAAACGGAAACTGGAAGCCTACAAGCCGGCGAAGTGGGTTACATCATTGCTGGCATTAAAGAGATCCATGGTGCCCCTGTCGGTGATACGCTTACACTGGCTCGCAACTCAGCCACAGAGCCGCTTGCAGGTTTTAAACGTGTAACACCACAAGTTTACGCTGGATTATTCCCGATCAGTTCTGATGATTACGAAAACTTCCGTGATGCGCTAAATAAACTCAGCCTTAATGATGCTTCTTTGCAGTTTGAGCCTGAAACATCGAGTGCATTAGGTTTTGGTTTCCGTATTGGTTTCCTAGGCATGCTCCATATGGAAATTATTCAAGAGCGTCTTGAGCGCGAATATAATCTTGATCTTATTACGACAGCGCCAACCGTAAACTATGAAGTGGTTACCACTGACGGTGAGACAGTCCAAGTCGATAATCCTTCAGACTTACCACCGGTACAGAACATAGATATCATCCGAGAGCCGATGGTTGAGGCTAATATTTTGGTTCCCCAAGAATACTTGGGCTCAGTGATCACTTTATGTATTGATAAACGTGGTACCCAAACCAACCTTGTTTATCATGGTAAACAAGTCGCGGTGACTTATGAACTGCCGATGGCGGAAGTGGTCCTCGATTTCTTTGACCGTTTAAAATCGACGTCACGTGGCTATGCATCACTAGATTACAATTTCAAACATTTCCAAGAATCAGATATGGTTCGTGTTGATATGTTAGTTAATGGTGAACGTGTTGATGCACTGGCGATGATCACTCACCGAGATGGTGCGCAGCGTCGTGGCCGTGCCGTGGTCGAGAAAATGAAAGAGTTAATCCCACGTCAGATGTTCGACATTGCAGTTCAATCGGCAATCGGTGGGCAAATTATCGCTCGAACAAATATTAAAGCATTACGTAAAGATGTTACCGCTAAGTGTTATGGCGGTGATATCAGTCGTAAGAAGAAACTATTACAAAAACAAAAAGCAGGTAAGAAGCGGATGAAGTCTGTTGGTAATGTTGAATTACCACAAGAAGCTTTCTTAGCGGTACTAAAAGTAGGGGAATAAGGGATGGCCAGTTACTTTGAATTGTTGCTTGTGATCGCATCGGTATTTACCGGTGCTGTGTGGGCAATCGACAATTTTATATTTTTACCAAAACGCAAATTGGCGGCGGCAGGGTTGCCCGAATCAATTGAAATAGAAGCCAAGGAAGCGTTGCTACGTGAATCTGGCTTAGTGGAAAATTGTCGTGGCATTTTCCCCGTAATCACCTTTGTTTTGGTGTTACGTGCATTTTTATACGAACCGTTTCAGATCCCATCGGGTTCGATGAGACCAACGTTGTTAGTTGGTGATTTTATTCTGGTCGAGAAATTTTCCTACGGCGTCAAGCTACCGGTTCTTCGCAATACCATTATTGAAACCGGTAAGCCTGAACGTGGTGATGCTGTGGTATTTAAATATCCACCAAAACCAAAAGTCGACTATATTAAACGCGTTATTGGTTTGCCGGGTGACACTGTGCTTTACCGTAACAAAAAGCTATATATAAAGCGTGCATGTGTCGATCAACACGGTGTTGAAAACCTCGATTGTAAGAAATTCAACCCAGTAGAGATCGATATTGTTTCACAAGGTGACTTTATAGAGAATTCGTACCCGCTGACTGAAGCGAGTGAAGATCTTGTTGGCGTAAAGCATAACATCCTGTTTAACCCAGCATTTGCAGGAAACCCTGAATACTTCAATCAACAGGGCAATCGCCAGGGCGAATGGTTGGTACCGCAAGGTCAATACTTTGTGATGGGTGACAACAGAGATAATAGTTTGGATAGTCGTTTTTGGGGCTTTGTCCCAGAGCAAAATATGGTCGGTAAAGCGGTGTATATTTGGACGAGTTTTGAGTTTAGCCGTTCGTCAGATAGTTGGGTACCAACTTGGATACCTTCTGGTATCAGAACCGAACGTATTGGAAAAATTGGACAATAATAATAATGAGAAATATTCCGTACGATAAACTAGAGCGAAAAATTGATTACCAATTTAGCGACCAAGATTACTTAGTACAAGCATTAACCCATCGCAGCATGGGTGGCGATCATAACGAACGCCTAGAGTTTTTAGGTGATTCGCTACTCGGCATGTTTATCGCTGAAGCGCTTTACATTCAGTTTCCGAAAGTATCGGAAGGTGATCTTAGCCGCATGAGAGCGACATTAGTACGCGGTCAAACGTTAGCCGAAATTGCTCGTGACTTTGAGCTTGGTGATTATTTGCGACTAGGTCCAGGTGAATTAAAAAGCGGTGGTTTTCGCCGTGAATCTATTCTAGCCGATGCCGTTGAAGCTATCATCGCTGCCGTGTTCCTCGATAACGGAATGGAGCGATGCAAAGAATTAGTATTGGCGTGGTACAAGAAGCGTTTAAATGAGATTGAACCTGGCGTTAGCCAAAAAGATCCGAAAACACAATTACAAGAATGGCTACAGGGACGCCGTTTACCATTACCTGCTTATGAGGTGATCGAAGTGACCGGACAGGCACATAATCAGCGTTTCACAATGTCTTGTAGTGTTGAAGGTGTTGAAGAAAAAGCGATAGGTGTTGGTACTTCACGTCGTAAAGCAGAACAAGATGCAGCGCAAAAAGCGCTAGAGGCAATACATGCAACAACAAAATAATGATCAGATGCGCTGTGGGTTCGTCGCGATTGTCGGCCGCCCAAATGTAGGCAAATCAACCCTTTTAAATAAGATATTAGGGCAAAAGATCAGTATTACATCTCGGAAACCTCAAACTACTCGTCACCGTGTGATGGGGATTGATACAGAAGGGGATTATCAGACTATTTATGTTGATACTCCGGGATTACACAGCGAAGAAAAGCGAGCGATTAATCGTTTAATGAATCGTGCTGCGGCTACATCAATTGGTAATGTTGAAATGGTTTTCTTCTTGCTTGAGGGCACGCAGTGGACTGGCGACGATGAAATGATCCTCAATAAATTACGTAAGTCTTGCCAAGACACGCCGGTGATTTGTGTGGTAAATAAAGAGGACAATGTCCAAATTCGTTCAGAGTTACTGCCACATTTACAATGGCTCGGCGAAAGATATGATTTTGATGCCATTATGCCGATATCAGCCAAGCATGGTGATGGTGTTGAGAAATTAGTTTCTCTCGCTAAAGCGGCGTTACCATTAGGGCAACATCACTTTCCTGAAGATTATATTACCGACCGCTCGCAACGCTTTATGGCATCAGAAATTATTCGTGAAAAGCTAATGCGCTTTACGGGTGACGAAATACCTTATTCAGTGACCGTTGAGATCGAAGCGTTTACGATGCAACCTAATGGTGTGTTTAATGTTAGTGCGCTAATTTTGGTTGAGCGTGAAGGCCAAAAACGAATGATCATCGGTAAAAAAGGTGAAAAACTCAAACAGATCGGCCGTGAAGCACGTAAAGACATGGAAGAAATGTTTGATAACAAAGTGTTTTTAGAGCTTTGGGTTAAAGTTAAATCTGGTTGGGCAGATGATGAACGCGCCCTCAATAGCCTCGGTTATGGCGATCAGTAAATTTTGAACGGCAGCAATGATAATCATAATACTCTCTGCGCTGCCTACTTAATCCATTCACGTCCCTTTAGTGAAACGAGCCTTATCGTGGAGCTATTTACCGAAAGCCATGGTCGCGTCTCAGCAGTGGCCAAAGGCGTCAAACGTAAAAACAACGTCAATAAAAGCCTTTTACAACCATTTCGACCATTATTAGTTAGTTGGCGCGGTAATGGTGAGCTAAAAACCCTTATCCGCGTTGACTCTCCGACGTTGGCTCTACCGCTTGGTCATGATTTCTTGTATAGCGGGCTCTATCTTAATGAATTAATATTAAGGCTGCTGGCAAAAGAAGCTTCATACCCTCAGATTTATAGCGCGTATCATGCGACGCTAATAGCGTTATCCAAACAACAGGATTTGGAAACAAGTCTACGCCAATTTGAAATATCGGTATTAGCTGAACTTGGTCATGGCGCGTCGTTCACGCATGATGTTGATGGTGGCCTATTTGAACCTCAATGGCGTTATGACTTTTTGCCTGAACAAGGGTTTATGGCACGTGTCGATGGTAAATTCTTAGGTCAGGTCTTAATTAACATTGCAAAGCATCAATTTTGTGACAGAATGACCAAAAATCAAGCCAAACAATACACGCGTTTAGCCCTTGCTCCGTTGTTGGGAAGTAAACCATTACACAGCCGAGAGTTGTTCTCTCGACGCAAGAAAATTAAAGAGTAATATAGGAAATTTTATGAATTCGATTTACCTTGGGGTCAATATTGACCACATCGCGACACTTCGTCAGGCTCGTGGTACAACCTATCCTGATCCTGTGCATGCCGCGGCTATTGCCGAAATAGCCGGTGCCGATGGCATTACTATTCACTTACGAGAAGATCGTCGTCATATACAAGACCGAGATGTTTATACCTTAGCGAAAACATTACAGACGCGGATGAATCTGGAAATTGCCGTCACGCAAGAGATGCTAGATATCGCCTGTGAAGTCAAGCCTGAGTATGTTTGTTTGGTACCAGAGAAACGTGAAGAGTTGACGACTGAAGGTGGGCTTGATGTCGCTGGACAACTCGATACAATGCTCGAAGCGATTGCTCAGCTTAAAGGGGCTGGCATTAAAGTGTCGTTGTTTATTGATGCCGATAAAGAACAAATAGATGCCGCGGTAAAAGTTGGCGCGCCATATATTGAATTACACACTGGCTGTTATGCCGATGCTGATAATGCCATTACCGAGCAAGCTGAGCTATCACGTATTGCAAACATGGCTAAATACGCGCATCAACAAGGTTTAGTCGTTAATGCGGGACACGGACTGCACTATCACAATGTCGAAGCAATCGCGGCTATCCCTGAGATCTATGAGCTTAATATAGGCCATTCGATTATTGCAAGAGCATCGATGATCGGTTTAGAGCAAGCGGTACGCGATATTAAAGCTAAGATGGTCCAAGCTCGCGCCATGAGTTAATACCTATTGCTGCATTATTTTAACCCGATACTACTCAACCAACCGTATATTGATTTGGTTGCTGTTAGGTAGTTATCACGGGTATAAAATTTTATTTGACGATAATTAGCCTGTTGTTTTGTTGCTAACGCTTTACGCTCAGTTAACTCTTCAATCGTTTGGCTACGATCCAAATGATTGAGATCCAATAGCGGCAGCATTAAAGCGGTCAACTGGGTGGAGAACTCAGTTGCACTATCCGGGTATTGCTTACTTAATGCGTCTGTATCTTGCTCAAAGGCTGGTAGGGCATTGAGCAGTACCACTGCATTCACAGGCTGTAGATGCTGCTGGACCTGAGCCTCAATTAAATAGGCCATCTGGCGTCCCTGCATAATGAGCACCACATGTTGGTGTTCCTTTCTGCTCCATGCTAATGCCGCATTAACACGTTCTATTAAGGCGTCGGCATAGGCCGAAGGTTTGTCATCTGCGATGATGAATAGCGGCGGCATTATCGCGAGTGTTGCCCAACCAACGTCGTTAAGGTGATGGCGCAGCGGCTCAATATAATCGGGGTTGATGATATTGGTTGTTGTCTCTGGTACTAAGATGGCGATTCCACGCCGCATTTTTGCTAAATGTGTTCGGTGGAGCGACAAAAATTTGCCGTTGCTGCTCTCTAGCCACAACACTTCGTTAGCCGGCAACGTCTGCGCTAAAACTTGCTCATCACTCGAGATCGCCTTTTCATCCGCGCTAAGTACATTAAAACTTAAGGTGCTCAGCAATAAGATTAGTGTCACTATTCTAGCCATTAAATTCTCTATTCTGTGTATGAAGCACCATTATAAGTACCGCTGGTTTTATTAACGTTAACAGTCAGTATTAAATGACACAAGCTATGCTGCTCAAAATGGACATTGTGCTTTAAACGTCAATGGTACTTGCGTGATTGGGTGAGCGATGCTTAACGTAAATGCATGTAAGTTTAAACGTGGCGATAATTTGACCGCATCTGGCTTGCCGTAGAAACGATCACCTAAAATCGGATGGCCTATTTGTTGCATATGTACTCTCAGTTGATGAGAGCGTCCGGTGATTGGTGTTAACTCTAACAGACTGGCTGTGCCATGGCGTTCTAGTACACACCAATGCGTGAGTGATGGCTTACCTACCTCGTGATCGACCATCTGTAATGGCCGGTTTGGCCAGTCACAGATTAACGGTAAATCAACACTACCCGTTTGCTCTGCTGGCTCGCCAATGACTCTGGCTAAATATTTTTTCGAGGTAGTGCGCGCTTGAAATTGTTTTGATAAGCTACTTTGAGCCGCTTTGTTAAGCGCAAAGAGCATAATGCCTGATGTGTCCATGTCGAGACGATGGACGACTAAGGCGGTCGGTAGTACGCGCATTAATCGAGTGGTTGCGCTATCGCGGTGGTGTAACTCACGTCCAGGAACGGAAAGTAAACCGCTAGGTTTATCAATCACAACAATATCATTGTCTTGATAGATAATCGAAAGCCAAGGGTTGGTTGGTGGGTTGTAGACAAATGCCAAGGGAATACCTGTGTTAATTGCAAAATACATCGCTATTGTAACTATTTTACTGCAATTGATAAAACCCTATTAAGGGATCTCTACTATTGCCGATACATTAGAGTATCGGTTTATTTAAATTTAACGCTAGGTCGTGATATTAATGTCTAAAATAAAGCTTCTATTAATAACCCTAACATTGAGTTGTTTAGGGGCTAACGCCGCTGCAGAAGAGGATGGTGTGATCCAACTTTATTCGCAGCGCGAGTTATTGGCCTTAATTGCCAATAATACACATTTAGCACGGGTTAAAAAGGACCAATGCCAATTAGTTGAAGATATTAAAGCGCGTGCGGAAATTGTTAAACTGCCAAGCTATCAATATTTATACGGTGATATGCTGGCGTATGGTGTATGTGTCCCCTTGGACGCTAAGTACGGCATATATATGATGGAGCAAAGTGCCCATCAAGGGTTAATTGAAGCAATAGAGCAGCTTGGGAGGTATTATCATATCGGTAAGTTTTTCCAACCTGATTTAAAACGTGCTACCCGCTACCTAACCGAGGCCGCTAGTTTAGGTAATGTTAATGCACAATTACGACTGGTCGGTATTCTTGCCAGTGAGCAGGGAAGCCCACGTGATTATGAAAATGCCTATCATTGGTTACACAATTCAGTGATTGCCGATGCCGCTAAACGCCGTCAGGCGACGGCGTTATTGAGTCAATTGGCCGCACTTATGCCACAAAGTGTGGTTGAACGCGCAAAAAGACCGCTATTAAAATAGTTATTTAGATTCATTTTTAGGCAGTATCAGTTAAATCTGTTATACTGCCGCCAATTTTTCAAAGATGACGATAATTAATGTCTAAAAACTTCAGTGCCGATCAAGATCCACATTTTGAACGCGAACAACAAAAATACGATAACCCAATTGCTTCTCGCGAGTTGATCCTTGAACTGCTAAAAGATTCTGATGCGCCGCTAAAGCGTGAGCAAATTGCTCAAGCCTTTGGCATTACCGATGAAGATGCCTTAGAAGGCCTACGCCGTCGCTTACGAGCGATGGAGCGTGATGGTCAAGCCGTTTATATCCGTAATGGCAGCTATGGCTTGCCAGAGCGCATGGATTTGATGAAAGGTAAGATCATCGGTCATCGCGACGGTTTTGGATTTTTCCGTCCGGAAGAAGGCGGTAAAGATTTATTTGTTGATCAAAAGCAAATGCACACCGTTTTTCACGGCGATACTGTATTAGCACAACACTCAACCTTTGGTCGCGGCAAACGCGATGCACGTATTGTGCGCGTGGTTGAATTTGGCAAAACGAAATATGTCGGTCGCTTCTTTGTTGACGGTGATATCTCATTTGTTGTACCGGATGAAGCTCGTATTGCCCAAGATATTATTATCCCAAATGAGTGTGTTAACGGTGCCCGCAACGGTCAAGTTGTTATTGTCACTGTCACTAAACGCCCAAGTCGTCATCAAAGTCCTTTAGGTATTGTGTCTGAAGTGATGGGCGATGAAATGGATCCAGGCATGGAAATCGAGATGGCATTACGCAATCACGATTTACCGCATGAATTCTCAGCGCAAGTTAATGAAGAAATTGCTCATTTGACGGAAGACGTTCCTGAAAGTGCGAAAGAAGGCCGAGTTGATCTTCGTGATTTACCATTAGTAACAATTGACGGCGAAGATGCTCGAGATTTTGATGATGCTGTTTTTTGTGAAGCGAAGAAAAGTGGCGGTTGGCGTTTATGGGTAGCAATTGCTGATGTTAGTAGCTACGTTAAAATGGGCACTTCGCTAGACGAAGAAGCACTAGAACGTGGTAATTCAGTCTATTTTCCTGCCAATGTTATTCCGATGTTACCTGAGGTTTTATCGAATGGTCTTTGTTCGTTAAATCCTAAAGTTGACCGCCTATGTATGGTTTGTGAAATGACCATTAGTGCTGTTGGTAACCTATCTGGCTATAAATTCTATCCGGCGGTGATGAATTCACATGCTCGATTTACCTATACTAAGGTAGCGCAGATTCTTGACGGTGATAAAGCATTACGTGAAGAGTTTGCACCACGTGTGCCTGAGTTAGAAGAATTACATCGTCTTTATTCAACGTTAAATGCCCGCCGCTTAGAGCGCGGTGCAATCGCGTTTGAAAGCAGCGAAACGCAATTCATATTCAATGAGAAACGCAAGATTGATAAGATCGTGCCATTGGTTCGAAATGATGCGCACAAGATGATTGAAGAATGCATGATCTTGGCAAATGTTGCATCAGCTAAGTTTGTTGAAAAGAATGAAGGCGTTGCCTTATTCCGTGTTCATGATACGCCAGGAGACGACAAATTATTAAACTTCCGCGCCTTCCTTGGAGAACTTGGATTAGAGTTGAGTGGTGGTGATAAGCCTAAACCTGCTGATTACGCAAAATTACTTGAGAAGGTAAAGACTCGTGATGACAGTGAGCTGATTCAAATCATGTTACTTCGTTCAATGAAACAAGCTGTTTATGCCCCTGAAAATGAAGGGCATTTTGGGTTGGCATTGACTCATTACAGTCACTTCACATCACCAATTAGACGTTACCCAGATTTAATCTTGCATCGTACAATTAAGTCTTTACTGGTCAAACAGAAAAAACTAGGTAAGGAAGAAGGCAAAAAAATCGGTGCTTACCACTATGAAGCGGCGCAAGTGGCTAATTTAGGTGAACACTGTTCAATGACTGAACGTCGTGCTGATGATGCGACCCGTGATGTTGCTGATTGGCTTAAGTGTGAATATATGCTGGAGCATGTTGGCGATACCTTTGCTGGTACGATTAGCACCGTTACAAGTTTTGGTTGTTTCGTTCGTCTTGATGACGTAAACATCGAAGGCTTATTGCATATCAGCGCATTGGCAGAAGATTATTATCATTTCGATCAAGTCAAAGCACGTTTAGTGGCAGAGCATAGTAATGTTACTTATCACATGGGTGATCGCATCGAAGTTAAAGTTGCTGCGGTTAATCTTGATGATAAGAAAATTGATCTGACATTAAGTGATTTCACCCCGAAGAAACGTCGTTCAAGTCGCGGCAGTAGCGAGCAAACAAATAAACGTTCTAGTGGTGCGAAATCTAAATCTGATAAGCCTAAATCTGATAAACCTAAATCAGATAGAGCAAAATCGGGTGCGAAGAAAAGCAGTAATAATAAATCACGCGGTGGTAGAAACGGCCGCAAAAAGAAAGAACAAGGTAACAAGTCATAAATGAGTAAGCATGATCTATTGTTCGGCATTCACAGCATTGAAGCCGTACTAAATAACGAACCAGAACGTATCCTTGAAAT
>Ga0209291_1000772_pt1 | contig 30203 bp, 26 predicted proteins | sample GOMGulsemesocosm_FD_184633 | JGI IMG/M metagenome (GOLD analysis project Ga0209291, IMG submission 184633) | Methane-oxidizing microbial communities from mesocosms in the Gulf of Mexico - GOM9B Gulf of Mexico (SPAdes) (version 2) | ecosystem: Environmental > Aquatic > Marine > Cold seeps...
ATTACGAAATCGTATTTATGGTTCACCCTGATCAGAGTGAACAAGTACCTGCAATGATTGAGCGTTACACTGCGTCTATCAAAGATTCTGGTGGTGAAATTCACCGTCTAGAAGATTGGGGCCGTCGTCAATTAGCATACCCAATCGAAAAGCTTCATAAAGCTCATTACGTTCTTTTGAATGTTGAAGCTGGCCAAGAAGTAATGGACGAGTTAGAACATAACTTCCGTTACAACGACGCTGTTATCCGTAACTTAATTCTTCGTACGAAGGGTGCTGTTACAGAAGCTTCTGACATTGCTAAAGCAAAAGAAGAACGTCGTGAAAGCAAGCGTCGCGAAGCACCAGCTGTTAGCGAAGAAGCAAAAACTGAGCAACCTGCAGCGGAATAATTTGACTATTGATGACTGAAAACTCAACGGTATTAAGTGGCACATTGTGCGCAAGCCCGCGAAAGAAGGTCAGCCCAGCCGGTATTCCACATACTTATTTAGTAATGGATCACCGTTCGCAACAAACTGAAGCAGGATTCTCGAGAGAGATATATTGCAGAATGAGTGTTGTTCTTGCTGGAAAAGATAAACAAATTACCGATGTTACGTTGGTTAAGGGCAGTAATATCAAGGCAAGTGGTTATCTTGTCTGGCACCAAGGCCGTAACGGTCAGCCAAAAATTGTATTACATGCTCATTCGATTGAATTGATGAATTAGGAGAATACTCCATGGCACGTTTTTTTAGACGTCGTAAGTTTTGTCGTTTCACCTCTGAAGGTGTTACACAAATAGATTACAAAGATATCGCTACTTTGAAAAATTATATCACTGAAAGTGGTAAAATTGTTCCTAGTCGTATTACTGGTACTCGCGCTAAATATCAGCGTCAGCTTGCTGTTGCAATCAAGCGCGCTCGTTACCTAGCTTTACTTCCATACACAGACTTACATCAGTAAGTCGGTTATTGAATTTTTAGGAGAAAGGTAATGCAAGTTATTTTACTTGATAAGATTGCTAAACTTGGTGGTTTAGGAGACAAAGTCTCTGTTAAGTCTGGTTACGCACGTAACTACTTACTACCACAAAAGAAAGCAGTTTTTGCTAGCAAAGAAAATGTAGCAAAATTTGAAGAGCGTCGCGCTGAATTAGAAGCTGGTCTAGCTGCTACTCTAGCAACTGCTCAAGCCCGTGGCGAAGCTGTAAACGCGTTGCAAAACGTTGTTATCGCTTCTTCTGCTGGCGATGAAGGCAAATTGTTTGGCTCTATCGGTACTCGCGATATTGCTACTGCAGTTGCTGCTGCTGGTGTTGAGATTGTGAAAAGTGAAGTTCGTCTTCCAGAGGGCGCTTTACGCCACACTGGTGAGTTCGAAATCGCTATCCATCTTCACGCAGAAGTTGATGCTACAGTTACTATCGAGATCGTTGCTGAATAATTTCAGTCACCTCCCGTAGTACCAAAAACCGCTCAAGCAATTGAGCGGTTTTTTTGTGTTTTAAATCCTCGCATACCCCTTACCGATTAAATCTCTATCGGAATTAATCCCTCTAATTATTAGCAGTTCCTGAAAAAGCATCTAGACTTATAGCGTCAATCGACATCACAACCTTGGTACGCCAGCCTTTAACGTGCGCCACTGTGGCTTGCAATGGTACCAATATTACATAGCACTCGGATTATGTTTGGTTGAGGGATTAATCAATAGGTATGGACACATATGATAAAGCAAGTAATCGAGATATTGCAAAGTTGTCTTCAGATTGAAGATTGCAGTGAATGGAATGAACAAACCCAACTACTAGGTGCGGTCGCAGAATTTGATTCGATGGCCGTTGTCACGGTAATTACTCAGCTTGAAGATAACTTTGGTCTATCTATCGAAGATGATGAGATCAGTGCTGACATCTTTGAAACCGTTGGCGATTTGACCGACTTTGTAAAAACACGGTGCTAACGCTACATGAAGCCTAGGATGTGGTTTTTAGTGAGCGAACAAAGTCATTGCTTGGTTACAGGTTTCGAGCCCAGCGAATTGATCCGTCGATTTGTCATCATCGTGCCGCCATTTGCGGAAGAAATGAATAAAAGTCGTAAAATGGTCAGCGATTTTGCCAGAGCAATGGCTAGTCATGGAGATGCTACAACCGCAGTCTATATTATTGACCTTTTTGGTTGTGGTGATAGTGAAGGGCTGTTAGAACGGGCTAGCTGGGATATCTGGCGCGCTAATATCATCGATTTGACCACACAATTGCAGGCGGAGCACCCGGGGGCTCATTGTGTCATGCTGGGGATTCGACTCGGCGCGGCGTTAGCATTAGATTGCATCATTAAGCCCTTGCTAACCCTAAAAATATCATTAGTCTTTTGGCAGCCAGTGCTCAATGGAAAACAGTTTATTCATCAGTTTTTACGTCTAAAAGTAGCGGCATCGATACTGACACAACAACCTCTGAGCATGGCTCAAATTCGGCAGCAACTTGCTGCTGAGCAAGCGATAGAAGTGAGCGGTTATTTACTGTCCTCAACCTTGGTTGAGGAGATTGAAAGCATTAACCATCATCAACTAATACAGCTGCCGAATGATATCTCTGTAGCTTGGTTTGAAACCAACATTTGTGCGAGCGAAGCATTACTGCCAGCCAATGAAAAGATAGTTAATCAATGGCAACAACAAAATGAGGTCGAGCGTCAAATATTTGTTTCGCCGCCGTTCTGGCAGTCGGTAGATACCGTTGTCGTCCCGGCATTGGTTGAACGCACGGTTAATTATGTCAACACGCTACCATGATTGAAGAAATACCTATTTCCTTTTTATGTGAGAACCAATGGCTCACTGGCATTATTCACCAGCCCAACGGTGCTAGCGCAGATCGCGGTGTGCTCATTGTTGTTGGCGGCCCCCAGACACGTGTCGGGAGCCATCGTCAGTTCTTATTACTTGCTAGGGTGCTAGCACAGCAAGGTTATTACGTGATGCGCTTCGATTATCATGGCATGGGAGATAGCGAGGGGAATACCGATAGTTTTATTAACACCAGTGCTGATATAAGCCATGCGTTGGCGGCTTTTTCGCAACATTGTGGCGGTATCAAACAGTTCACCTTATGGGGGTTGTGCGATGCTGCATCGGCGATTTTACTCTTTTGTAATAACAATAAAGAACAACAAGTCGATCAGCTCGTCCTATTAAACCCTTGGGTTAGCACGGCGCAGCTAAAAGCTAAAGTGATGATAAAGCATTACTATTGGAACAAATTATGCGATCGCCATTTTTGGCGAAAACTATTGCGGCTAAATTTGGACATTAAGGACAGCTTATCGAGTTTATTGACCAATATCCGTAAAGCCAGCTTAGTCGCGCCGGCTAATGTTGCCCAGGATTATACCACTGCAAATCATTACAATTACGTCGAGTTGATGCTCGCAGGGCTCGATTCTTTTACCGGGACGAGCACCATCATTTTAAGTGGTAATGATCTTGTTGCCGCTGAATTTGAGTCGTTGCTCCGCAATAATCATTCATGGCGATCGCTGTGTGGTAGCGAGCGTATAGCTATTGAGCGGATCACGGCAGCCAATCATACTTTTTCTAGTCTCTACTGGCGTGAACAAGTTGAAAAACTGACATTGCAACATTGTAATAGTCACACTAAACATTGAATTAATAAGGATTTTAAGGACGTTTATGACTTACAAAATAGTAAAAGTATCTATGGTGTGCGCAGCGTTAGCCATATCAAATGTTGGCTGTGGCGATAACACGACAAGCGATCAACACTTAGCGTCCGGCTTAGCTCATCAAAACAAAGGTGATAAAAAATCGGCGGTCATCGAGTATAAAAATGCACTAAAGAAAGATCCGCAAAATTTGCCCGCGCGGTTAGCGTTAGGTCTCATTTATCAGCAAGACGGTGAGTTAGCAGCGGCTAAAAAAGAGTTAGCGCATGCGTTAACAAAAGAGAGTACTCGTCGCGATGCCATTATTCCTTATGCATCGGTGTTAAGTGATATGGGGGAGGCGCAGGAGATCTTAGAGCTGCCGCTACTTGCGACCTCTTTGTCTAATGAAAATATGATCAAGGCACATTACCTCCGTGGCAAGGCATTCGCACGACTTGAAACCCCAGATCTTGGGCGTGCGGAATTTACAACATGTACCGAGTTAGAGCCAGAGAATAGGTACGCGAAGTTATGTCAGGCAACTGTCGCATTATTGGATGAAAAACTCGAATTAGCATCTCAGTTGGCACAAACTTTAGTGACTGAAAATCCCGATATGGCCGAAGCTTTGTTATTATCAGGCTCGATTTACAGCGCCGATAAACAATACGCTAAAGCCGCCAGCGTTTATCAGCAGCATATTAAGGTGCATAAAAAGCAAACTGGATTAATTAATTTGCTATTGGCGGAAGCATTGGTCAATAGTGGACAAATAGATGATGCTAACGTCGAAATTGACGCCATATTAGCGATAAACCCACTGCAACCTTTAGCGAATTACCTCAAAGCGAGAATATCATTTGATCAAGAGAATTTTAGCCTCGCATTATTGCATGCCTCTAATACAGTCAAAGCAAACCCAAGTCATTACCCCGCGAATTTAATTGGTGGGATATCGGCGTTTAGAGAATCTGAACTTGAACAATCCTATCGGATGTTAAGCAAGATCGAGTCACAAATATCAGGTATCACCTTACCGGTAATAATGAACATCATTAACAACCTACGTCTGGGCAATATCAGTCATGCCCGTTTATTACTAAAGGATGCTGGTAAGTTAGCGTCAGAGAATGTGACACTATTTATGATTGCTGCCAATGAATTTAGCATTGCACAAGATTATAAGAGTGCGTTGGCAATTTATCAGAAAATTCGGGTGATAACGCCAGATTCAAACACACTAAAGTTTGCTATGGGCAAGGTAAAGTTGCAGCTAGGTGACCGCTCAGCATTAACAGATCTTCATGATACTTTACTCGACCCTAAGCATGTAAATCAGTCAATGTTACTACTTAGCGCCGTCTATATAAAAACAGGCCAACAGCAAAAACTAACAGAAATGGCAACCTTGCTAAAGAAAGAGTTACCACAAAGTAAAGAGGGTTGGTTGCTTGCTGGTAGTATCGCGGTTGAGGCGAAGGATTATGCGCTAGCCCGAAAAGAATTTAGTCACATTCTGACGTTAGAGGACGGCTCGTTGTTAGCCTATTCTCATTTAAGTAAAATCGCCGCCCATCAAGAAGATTATGAGCAAGCATTAGTGAATGTTGATCATGCGTTAGCGATAGAGCCTAACAACCTTAATTTAGTGATGTTAAAAGCAAAGATTGTTTATAGCAAGACTCAAGATCATGCTCAGGCAGAACAAGTTGTGATTGATACTTATGAGCAATTCTCTGATGAAAATGATTTGATTGTCGAGCGTGCGCTCATTCACGCCAAGCATAAAGATATCAAGCAGGCGTTGCTATTATTAGCCTCAATCTCCGATAAGGAGCCGCTGTCTAATAAGTATTGGGACAGTTACGCAATGATTTTAATGGCAGATAAGCGTAATGGTGAAGCGTTGAGTATTTATCAACAATGGGCTGTGGCTAAGCCAAACGTTCCAGCGCCACTACTGAAACAAATAGCGTTAACCGAGCAGATGCGGCTGTATGACCAAGGCTTAAATATTATTGTTCAAGGTCAGGAAAATTTCGGTCATATTCCTGAGTTTCATCTCCTCGAGGTTAGCTTTGCAATCTTGGCAAAAAAAGTGAAAAAAGCGCGAGCTAAGTTCAATAGCTTAACTGTGGAGAGTCAACAGCAAGAAAATTATAATTTAGTGTTCGGTGAGTTGTTAGTGGCCGAACAAGCCTACCAAAAGGCGATTGACGTATTGCTGCCTATTTATGAAAACACCAAAGCATTGCGGCCACTACGGCCATTAACACAGGCTTATGTTGCGCTAAAACAACAAAAGCTAATGATCCCGCTAGTGGAAGGGCACTTGAGTAATTCGCCAACCGCTAAGGTATTGTTACCCGTGTTAGCAAGTGCCTACACCAACGAAGGGCAACGCAATAAAGCGTTGGATTTGTACCAACAGCTGTTGGTTGATTACCCTAAGCATCCGGCATTCCTCAATAATGTCGCATGGCTGTTATATGAAAAAGGCGAGCTAGAAAATGCGTTAGACTACGTCAAGCGCGCCAGTGAGTTGACAAAAGACAACGCGCAAATTCTCGATACTCATGCTGTTATTCTGCTCAAGCTTGGAAAACTTGATGACGCGGCCGAAAAGCTCGCTCAAGCACGTGCTTTGCTGCCGAAAGATTTTTCCATTAATGCACATTATGCTCAGGTCGAAATAGCGCGTGGCAAATTAGCACAAGCTAAACGACTGCTAAACAGGGTAGTGGCCCAGACTGATGACGAGAAAAAGTTGTTTGATGAAGTCAATAAAATGCTTTAGCTGAGCGCTCTATTGTAAGGTCAATAGAGCGCAGATTTAATACCAATTAGAGTAGGATTTCTGCGACATTTGGGTGGCCAAGAAATTGACCTGGACTAGCGCAGGCGCCATAAGCACCGGATTGAAAAATCACGATAAGATCGCATAGCGCTATCTTAGGAAGAGTGACTTTATGCGCTAATATATCTAATGGCGTGCATAAGGGGCCGACAATCGATACCTGTTCGCTATTGGCTTGTGACATTTTGTTGGCAATAGCGACGGGATAATTTTTACGAATAACTTGACCAAAATTACCTGAATTTGCCAAATGATGATGTAATCCGCCGTTGGTAACGACAAAAGTTTCACCCCTAGATTGCTTAATATCGATCACTTCACTGACATAAACCCCCGCTGGGCCGACCAAATAACGACCAAGCTCCATGATTATCTCTGAATGTGTCACCAATAATTCGAATTCATCACAAAGCCTTGCTAAGTTATCGCAGATTGGTTTGATATCTAGCGGCTGTTCGCCGGGAAAATAAGGAATGCCCAAACCACCACCAATATTAATGCTTGGAGCGATAACACCACTTTGTTGCCCAAGTTCCAATGCTAAGGCAAAGGTGTTGTTATGGGCGTCAATCAACGCATCAGCGCTTAAATTTTGTGAGCCGCTAAATATATGTAAACCGCGATAATGCATGTCAGATTGCTCTATATAGCGAATTAACGCTGCTACCAGCTCACTGTCGATACCAAAGGGCTTGGCACCCCCTGTCATTTTCATGCCGGAAGACTTTAATTCAAATGCTGGATTAACACGAATAGCGACATTAGCGACTATTCCTAGCTCACTCGCCAGCGTTTCAATCCGAAATAATTCGCTTTCAGATTCGGCATTAAGGGTGATGCCACTGGTGATTGCACTGCTTAGCTCCTTATTGGACTTGCCTGGTCCGGCAAAACTTATGTGGTGTGGTGGCATGTTTGTTTGTAATGCTTGGATCATCTCGCCTTTGGACGCAACATCAAAGCCATCAACTAACGGTGCGATGAAATGGAGCAGTGGCGTGAAGGGGTTTGCTTTTACCGCGTAGTGGAGCTTTATTGGTGATGGTAGATGGTGTTTTAGCGCGCTGACTGTCGATGCGATAATGCTTTTATCGTAGGCGTAAAATGGCGTCTGGCCGACCATTGTCGAGATGTGTTGCATTGATTTTCCATTGATCGTTAACTGATTTTTTTCGACATTAAATACCCTATTAGGCGCATGTGTTGGTTTTATCTTAGTCTTAGCCATTAGAGCTCCCCAGCAAAGGTATTTTTCAATTGTTTCTTTAGTGACGAGCGGTCGATCTTACCGTTAGCGTTATGTGGCATGTTCTCAATGTTGATATAGCGATGCGGTTGCATAAAATTCGCTAATTCACTACGACAAAGCGCTGCTAATTGAGTCTCTAAATTTTGATCTGAGTCAGTTTTATAGACGATGATAATGCCATGGCCCAATTCTGGGTGGGGTACGCCAAGCGCTGCTGCTTCAATGATTTTTGGTTGACGGTAGACGACTTCTTCGATTTCACTAGGGCTTATTCGATAACCTGAAGACTTAATCATGTCGTCTTTACGACCAACAAAATACAGAAAGCCCTCTTTATCTTGGGTAACCCAATCACCCGAAAAAACGGCATGTTGTGGTAAGTGACAATGTTGGCTATCGGTATTGATTAGTTTAAAGCGCGCGTCTGATTTATCTTTGGCGTTCCAATAACCCAAACTAACAAGTGGCCCACTATGTACTAGCTCGCCGAGTTCTCCGGTTTGTGCAGTCTCACCATTTTCGTTAATAACACTTACGCGAGCATTAGGTATTGCTTTACCGATCGAATTACTGTGGCTGTCAATAAACTCAGGCGCGAGATACGTCGAGCGAAACGCTTCAGTTAGGCCATACATTAGATAAGGGGATGCCTGATGAAAAGTTTTACGCAGCTTGGTCAGTAGGGCTTGGGGCATCGGGCCCCCAGAATTGGTGAAATAGCGTACGGTACTGACGTCACCTTGCGCCCAGTTACACTTCATTAATGCTGACCACAGCGGCGGAACCGCAGCAACGCCCGTTATGCGATATCGTTTTATCGCCAATACAACGTCATGAGGTAACAAATAATCCATCAAGATGCAGTGAGCACCAGCAAAGAGTGCCGTTGTCACTTGGCTTAAGCCATAATCAAAACTAAGCGGTAATAAGGCTAATATATTATCGTGTTGGTCGTTCTCTAAGTATCGAGCCACACTTTGTGCGCCAAGAACCAAGTTTTGATGGGATAAGACAACTCCCTTCGCGGCGCCTGTACTGCCAGAGGTATAGAGAATTGCTGCCATATCTTGAATAGTGTGATTTATCGGGCCCGTAGGTGTCGAAAGAGGCTGCGAGGCTGACCACTGATGAAGGTTCGCATTTAACATCACCTCAGGTCCCTCATCAATCACAATGACGTGTTGTAATGATTTAGCATTGTTACAAATGCGTTGCAGTTGCTTTAGCCGCGCGCGCGATGTCACTAATATTTCGGCACTACAGTCATCTAAAATATGACTCACTTGTAATGGTTTAAGCACCGGGTTAATTGGAACAAATACCTTACCCGCCATACTACAGCCAAACATCGCGATGACTGAAGGTAAGCTTTTAGGCAAATAAATGGCAACACGTGTAAAGGGGGGAACATCTATTTGATCAATAAATGCTGAAAAATGTTGGGTATCATGCGCGAGTTGCTCATAAGTTAATTGCTCATTCTTATGGCTCGCAGCGAGATTGTTTGGCCACTGTGTTGCGCCATCCATGACTAGTTGGTGAAAAAAATTACTCATCCTAAGAAACTCAAACTATAGTTAGTGACTATTGATGTTATTAACAGTAGTTTGCAAAGGGCGAATTTACAACATAGAGGTCAAATAATCCGATGAATACTATTCCTTTGGTAGGCAAGTACAGCTTATGTTTGGTGGTGAGTATGCTGTTGTTTATAAGGCCCTGTTATGCCAACGAATTGGTTAGCACTATTAAACGAATTAAGCCTGCCATTGTTGGCGTTGGTACGGTTAACCCTATCGCCAGTCCGAGTTCTCGTTTGATGGCGACTGGCTTCTCGATTCTCGATGGTCAGTATATTGTGACGAACAGGCATGTGATCCCCTCACAGCTTGCGCCCAAAGAGCAGCTTGTGGTATTTATTGGTAGCGGAAAAATGTCACAATACCGCAAAGCTACCGTGATTAAAAAGTCGGCGTTATATGATCTTGCGTTGCTTAAAATTGATGGTGAACCGTTACCAGCGTTTAAATTAGGGTCCGCCGATTTACTCGTAGAAGGCACTGATGTTGCCTTTACTGGCTTTCCGATTGGCGCTATTTTGGGGCTATATCCTGCGACGCATCAAGGCATTATTTCTAGCTTAACTCCGTTGGTGACTCCGGTTAACAATTCTCAGTTATTAGCGGTGACGCATATTAAGCGACTGAGAAATCCTTTCTTAGTGTATCAGTTAGATGCAACGGCTTATCCTGGTAATAGTGGTAGTCCACTTTATGACAAAAAAACTGGGGTTGTTTATGGCATCCTAAATCAGATCTTTGTTAAAGAAGGGCGAGAAAGCGTGCTCGAAAAACCCAGTGGCATCAGCTACGCGATTCCCGTTAAATATTTACACCAAGTCATCGCAGAGGCAGGGCTTTAATTTTAGTCTAATGACCAATCGATCGTTGGGATCTGATGAGAGATTAAATAATCATTAACACCGCTAAAGCACTTTGAGCCTAAAAAAGCAGGTGCCGTTTTCATCACTTTATATGCGCCTAACGGACTTGGGTGAGATGTTTTTATCACATGATGGCGTGAGCTATCAACATTAGCGCAGCACTTATGAGCGAACGCTCCCCAGGCTAAAAAAACATTATTACTGTTGTGTTGATTAATATGCTCAATCGCCGCTAGGGTGAATTTATGCCAGCCTTTCTTTAAATGGCTGCCTGCATTACCTGCCTCAACGGTTAAAGATGCGTTCAATAAGAATATTGACTCACGCTCAGCCCATTTGGTTAAATTGCCGTGTTGTGGCGGATTGATGCCAGTATCGCTGTGTAATTCTTTGTAGATGTTACGCAGACTCGGCGGTATTTTTTGATCATTGGGCACGCTAAAGGAGAGGCCCATTGCTTGGCCTTGGTTTATGTAAGGATCTTGGCCGATAATAATCAGTTTAATATTATCTAATGGCTGTTCGAAGGCCTTAAACCATAAATGTTGTGGCGGATAAATTGTGGTGCCATTGGCTTGTTCAAGCGCAATAAATTCAAACAAGTCCTTTATATACTGTTGCTCAAATTGGTTTTGAAAAAACGGTTGCCAAGATTGATGCACGGTTGATGGGATTTGAAACACGAGTTTTCCTTAAGCAGACAGGGGATTTAAATGAGGCATAAAAAAAGCGCCTTATAAAAGGCGCTTTATTGTGAAGTAACTTAGATTAAAAATCGAGTTCTATTTCATCGGTGCTATATTCGTGACCAAGATCCATATCAGTCAATTCTTTTGCGACTCGTTGCCTATCTTGAATAATTTCAATCTGGCGCCATTTTCTTTTCTTACTTCCTTTGGGACGGCCCCTTTTCGCCGGAGCTGTATCGTAGTTTGCTGCAAATTCTAACCTATCCATTGGTATCTCCTTTTGCTGGGTTACATCCATAATTACCGAACAATTGATTAGGAGTCAAACATTTAGGTCGAAATGGGTTAAAATTAATACAAAAGTGCTACTTTTTGAGCTGTTTTACCATTTGGAAAGTAGCATTGTTTCTAGTTTATCTTGATCTATCGCGAAGTTACGAATGCCTTCAGCGAGTTTTTCACCGGCCATTGCGTCTTGATTAAACAACCAGCGATAGGTCGGTTCATCAAGTGGTTCTGGATGCTCTTTCGATTGATTTTCCGGAATCAACTTTCTTTCAACGATGCCTTCACTATCTTCAAGCTCTTGCAGTAAATTCGGACTAATGGTTAATTTGTCACAACCTGCAAGCTCTAAAATCTCACCGATGTTTCTAAAACTAGCACCCATCACAACCGTTTTGTAACCGTGTTGCTTATAGTAATCATAGATTTCTGTCACCGATACAACACCTGGATCTTCGGCGCTAGTGTAATCAGTTTTGCCAGTACTCGCTTTATACCAATCTAAGATACGACCGACAAATGGTGAGATTAAAAATACGTTTGCTTCGGCACATGCTTGCGCCTGTGCAAAGCTAAACAATAGGGTCAGATTACAATTAATGCCTTCAAGCTCTAACTCTTTTGCCGCACAAATACCTTCCCAAGTAGACGCTAACTTAATCAGGATACGGCTTTTATCAATGCCAGCATCGCTATACATCTTAACTAACTGCTTAGCCTTAGCGACCGAAGCTTCTTTATTAAAAGACAAACGCGCATCAACTTCAGTTGATATACGACCTGGTACCGTCGTCAAGATTTCACGGCCAATCGCTACCGCTAAATAGTCACTAGCTAATGCCAGTTTCTGAACCTGAGTACCTTGTTGTTGCTTAGCAAAATCAACCGCTTGATCAAGTAGGTTGCTATATTGTGGCAATTGCGCCGCTTTTAAGATTAATGATGGATTGGTTGTCGCATCTTCTGGCTGGTACAGTTTAATTGCTTCAAGATCACCACTGTCGGCCACAACTGAAGTCATTGATTTTAATTGTTCTAACTTATTCATCTGAAATTTCGTTCCTAATGATGATTGTTGCTCAAATTTGAGTATTATCGGGTTGATTAATATCGCTTGAGCTTAGATATAGCACGGAAATTACTGAAACTGTAGCCCCTAAATGTGTTTTGTGGGTAATTAAATTTGATTAGTTGAGCTAGCGCGCTAAATCGTTATTTAAATCACATTAATAGTCGGTTACTCTAAGCACATATTTACCAAACAAACTAAGGCCATTAATGTTAGCTGTAATTTCTCCCGCAAAAAAGTTGGACTTTGAAAGCCCTTCAAAAGATCTTCCAATACAGCAGTGCCAATTACTCGAGCAGGCAGAGCAATTAATCAAGCGTTGTAAAGAGTTATCTCCGGCGGATATCGCTAGTTTAATGAAACTTAGCGACAACCTTGCTGGCCTCAATGCGGCACGTTTTGGGCAATGGAACACTCCTTTTACCTTAGACAATGCTAAGCAAGCCATTTTCTCGTTTAAAGGGGATGTTTATGTTGGCTTAGACGCTGAAACATTGTCTCCAGATGATCTCGCATTTGCGCAAGGGCATTTACGGATCCTGTCAGGTTTATATGGACTATTAAGACCATTAGATTTAATGCAAGCCTATCGTTTAGAAATGGGCACTAAACTTGACAATGACCGTGGCAAGAATTTGTATGAATTTTGGGGGAGCCTAATTACCGATTGTTTAAATCAGAGCTTAAAAGACAATAATAGCGAGATATTGGTTAACTTAGCCTCAACCGAATACTTTAAAGCGGTTAAGGCCAAAAATATCAATGCTCAAATCATTACACCGGTCTTTAAAGACTATAAGAACGGTCAATACAAAATCATCAGCTTTTACGCTAAAAAAGCACGAGGCTTAATGGTTAGGTACATGATTGACAAGCGCGTTGAGAATCCAGAGCAATTAACTGGCTTCGATTATGAGGGTTATGCATTTGACCAAAGTCAGTCAACGAACACGACGATGGTATTCACTCGTCGGATCGCTGACTAGGTGCTATAGCGCAACCATAGCCTGCTTATTGTGGGTTATGGTTGCTGGTCAGGCTATAGAATTAGTTTTGATCTAGTTTCATGCTGGCTGCTAAATCGTTGAGCAGGCTCTGGGTTTGTTCAGATAGCATGTTTATTTCAGTGACGGAGTCAGAACTTCGGGACGCTAATTGGCGCACTTCATCGGCAACAACGGCAAAGCCTCGACCATGTTCACCTGCACGTGCTGCTTCAATTGCTGCATTTAATGCCAGCAAGTTAGTTTGATTCGAAATGCCATCGATAGCCTTGGCAATATTGGCAATCTCAGCGCTCGATTTTGCGACATCTTCCATTAAGGTGCTCATTTCAGCACGCTTGTTGACTTCTTCGGTAATATCCTTAACAAAGGCGGTATAGAGTATTTTTCCATCTAGCTCTACTTTAGATAGTGACAACAATCCCCACTTTTTGTCGCCGCCCTTCCTAAAAATAGGCACTTCGCGCGAGGTGCCAACAATTTTGTTTTGCCCTGTTTTTCGGTTGTTATCTAAATAGCCATCGTGATGCGCTTGGATATTCGCTGGTACTAGCATTTTGACATTCTTGCCCAGTACTTCCTCGGGACTGTAGCCCCAAAGTTGTTCTGCTGACTTATTGTAGAGTGTGATAAGGTTATTTTCGTCGATGCACACTACCGCATCTAACGCCTGAGCGAGTGTTTGAATCGTCGCTTCTTGGGCCATCTTAAGCTCGGTGATGTCACGCACAAATGCGGTATAGCCAATCTCACCATCGACTTCCACCTTAGACAGTGACAGGTTACACCAAATCTTTGCGCCATCAGCGCGCGTAAGTTCAACATCGCGGCTTGAGCCAACAATCTTGTTAACACCGGTACTGCGGTTCGCGTTAACTAATTGGTCGTGGTTGCCTTGAATATGCATTGGCACCAACATTTTGACATTTTTTCCTATAACATCGGCGCGCGGGTAGCCCCAAAGCCTTTCAGCGGCGCCATTGAATAGCGTGACATGGTTGTCTTTATCAATCGTTATCACAGCGTCGATCGCTTGTTCAAGGATCTGACGCATTTCTTCTTTGTTGCGTCGTTCAGCTGAGATGTCTTTAACAAAAGCGACATAGCCAGTACCATTTTCACCATCTAAGCGCGAGAGAGAAAGGTTAACCCATAGTTTAGAGCCATTTTTACGTTCTAATTCGACATCACGACTGGTACCTACAATGAGGTTTCGCCGACTGGTTCTATTGGTATTAACATAATTATCATGATTTGCTTGATGAGCCATGGGCACCATCATTTTGACATTATTACCAATGACTTCCTGCTTGGTATACCCCCACAAATTGACCGCCGTATCATTGATAAAACTAACATTGTTGTACTGGTCGATCATAACGACAGCATCGACAGATTGCTCCAGTAATTTTTCTATTGCATATTGAGAAATCTCGGCAGTTGAAAGGGCGGTTGGGACGTGGGCCTGCACTTGTTGTGACTCTAGTGTAGGCGCCGGGGTGCGCTGAAAGAGCTTATCCAGAAAAGCCATAGTAATATCCGTTTTAAGTTAGTGTGTAATTTGGTTACGCCAATGGTGTAACCGGTCTTTTATTATTATTTGTACGTTTTTTGTAACGATTTATTACTAACCTAACGATAAATTTGATCTAGATCAATATCTTTTTTGCTGAATTTTTAAGCGGGTGAGGTGTTGTTTGATATGGCGGATAGCGCGGAAAAACCGTGGAGGCTTTTCCGCATCGAGAATAGGGGTCTGTTTATTTTTTGATTAACGGCAGTAATTTTTGTTCAGATTCTGCGGCCAAATAAGCAACAACAGCCCAAGCAGCGACATTTTGACGCAATTGTGCGGGATCGATTTTATCTAAGGTATCGTTAGCTGTATGGTGGTAATCAAAATAATCGGTACCATCTTGACGTAAGCTAAACACAGGAACGCCTTTCGCTGGCAAGATTGACACGTCAGGGCCTCCACCGGCTTTATTGTCACCCTGATTAATACTTAATGGTTTCAACGTTTTCGCTATTTGAGACATTAATGGCAAGTTAGCTGGATTAACTTGGCTATCGAAGCGCCAGATGCTGCGCGCGCCAAAATCAGATTCGCCAGCTAGTTTTATTTTGTGCAACTCACTTGCATTGGCATCGCGATATTCTTTAGCGCCAATTAAGCCACCTTCTTCATTCGCAAATAAAACCACGCGAATAGTACGCTTTGGCTTAAACTGTTTAATCAGCTTCGCCGCCGCAACGGTAATACCAACACCCGCTCCGTCGTCTAATGCGCCAGTTCCTTCATCCCAAGAATCAAGGTGAGCACCAATTAAAATATATTCATCCGGGTAAGTACTACCGGTAATTTCACCGATAACATTATAAGAGGTTGTTGGCTCAAAGGTGGTGGTATCCAATCTCATGTTAACTTTGATTGCTTGGCCACGCTTTTTCATGGCCATTAACATCATGGCATCTGAGGTCGAGATAGCGCCGGCAGGGATTTTTGTAACCCCTTTCTTATAGCGCATATTACCGGTATGAGGCATCCGTGATTTATCGGTACCTACTGAGCGAATGATCAGACCAATTGCGCCTTTTTCACTGGCAACTGAAGAGCCAATTGAACGGCCAGCAACGGTTGTACTGTATTCTTTGCCTTCTAAGTGGCGATGCATTCTGGCATCGATGTAGACAATCTTACCTGCAACGTCTTTTGGGTTGGCATTGTTTAGTTCGGCGACAGAATCGAAAAACGCTAATTCACCAACCAAGCCATCTTTTGGGGTGGAAACACTGTCGCCAAGCGCAGTAATCGCTAAAGGTTGTGGAAACGGACTTAGGATCTGAGCGCTAGCTGCACCACGTTCCCAGTGACGAACTTTAACCGGCTGTTTGTACACTTTATCAAAGCCTAATTCATCAAACTTCTTCTCGGCCCATGCTACGCCGCGTGCATCTGCTGCAGTGCCAGCGAGACGAGGGCCAACTTCTACCGTTAAAGATTCTACGATATCAAAGCCAAGATGAGAGCGAAGTGCAAGCTCACGTAACTGTTGGGCGTTTTGGAGTGATTTTTCGTTAACAGTTGCTAGTGATGGCAGAGCCACGACAATGCTAACAAGTATTGCGATGGGTAGTAGAGTAGAGCGCATGGTGTTCCTTGGGAAAGTTATAAATGACGCAGTAATATAACAAAAATTGAAAATGGCGTCATTAGTGATATTTGATAATTCGGTGCAACAAACGTAAGCAAGTGTGTCGTTAATTTGACAATTAGAGCGTTGCAAACGGGTTATGACGTGCAGCTTTGTTTTTGTGGATTAAGCCTTGTTGTGATGTAAGCGGCGTAACGATTGTTTGACTGCGCACGTTAACCTTAAATTTTAGGCATAAAAAAACCGACACTTGCGTGTCGGTTTTTTGTATAAGCTTGCCGTTCAGCAGCTTCGATACGTTAGCTAATAATTAAAGAGCTTTAATTAGAGCGTTGTAACGAGACTTATGACGTGCAGCTTTGTTTTTGTGGATTAAGCCTTGTTGTGATGTAAGCGGCGTAACGATTGTTTGACTGCGCACGTTAACCTTAAATTTTAGGCATAAAAAAACCGACACTTGCGTGTCGGTTTTTTGTATAAGCTTGCCGTTCAGCAGCTTCGATACGTTAGCTAATAATTAAAGAGCTTTAATTAGAGCGTTGTAACGAGACTTATGACGTGCAGCTTTGTTTTTGTGGATTAAGCCTTTAGTGGCGTAACGATCCAAAATAACTTGTACTTCAGCAAATGCAGCAGTTGCATCTTCTTTGTTGCCAGCTTCGATTGCAGCTAGTACTTTTTTCATGTAAGTGCGCATCATCGAACGACGGCTTGCGTTATGCTGACGATTTTTTTCAGATTGAATTGCGCGTTTCTTAGCAGATTTGATGTTAGCCAAGGTAAACTCCTAGAACTGTTCTATAGCGATACTAAATTAAGGTCGGGGATTATGCCCGTAAAATGACCTCAGATCAATCGCGATTTATTAAAAGAAAGACATAACGTCAATTTTTTACCACTAATGGCAATTTGTTCGCTATTTCTGTGAAAAACTAGCGAGTCCAAAGATTGACCGTTATGATAACGGGCGAATTCTAGCAACATTTGGCACTCAGTCCTAGTGTTAATTGGGATTTAACGTAGATATTAATGAAATTGTCGCTGAGGTCGCAATTTACAGCAATCTTTTTGTTTTATTCGACGTTGGTTAATTTACACTATAGCATTATTTTCAATAGACTTAATTTTCTCATACTAACGATATTCAATCTACTTGGTGTAAGAACGCTTTAAAGGAATGACCTTGAGTAAAAAATTGTTACGCTCTGGCGCTATTGTAAGTGCCATGACATTAATATCTCGTGTGTTAGGGCTCGTGCGTGATGCTTTTTTAGCCGCCATCCTTGGTGCAGGGCCTGCCGCCGATGTTTATTATTTTGTCGCTAAAATCCCTAATTTTATGCGTCGATTGTTTGCCGAAGGGGCGTTTGCGCAGGCATTTGTCCCAGTGCTTAGCCAATACCACGAACAGAAAGATCAAGATCAGGTGCGCCAGCTTATTGCTTATGTTTCAGGAACACTGGGGACTATTGTCACTTGCGTGGCTATTATCGGTGTCGTTCTTTCGCCTGTCTTAGTGGCGATCTTTGGCACCGGATGGTTTATTGAATGGCTCAATGATGGTGAGGGGGCGCAGAAGTTTGAGTTAGCCTCGTTAATGCTCAAAATTACGTTTCCCTACCTGTGGTTTATTACCTTAGTAGGCTTAGCGGGTTCAATTTTAAATGTGTTAGGACGCTTTGCTGTGTCGTCCTTTACGCCGGTTTTTCTTAATTTAGCCATCATAAGTGCGGCGGTGTTTATTGCGCCACACTTTGAAGAACCCGCTATTGGTATCGCATGGGGCTGGTTTATTGGCGGTTTAATGCAATTGTTATTTCAAATCCCTTTTTTATACAAGGCTAATATGCTTGTTAAGCCAAAATGGGGCTGGAATGACCCGGGGGTGATTAAAATAAGAACACTGATGTTGCCAGCGCTATTTGGGGTGTCAGTTAGCCAAATAAACCTTTTATTTGATACGGTTATCGCAACTTCCCTTGTTACTGGTTCGGTCAGTTGGTTATTCTTTTCTGATCGCCTATTAGAGTTTCCATTGGGTTTGTTTGGAATTGCAATAGCAACCGTTATTTTACCCGGTTTATCCAGACAGCATAGCGCTCAATCCCCCCAACAATTTAGTCAAACCATGGATTGGGCAGTAAGAATGATTCTGTTGATGGGCTTGCCAGCGATGGCCGGCCTCATTGTACTGTCTGGGCCGATGCTCACAGTGCTCTTTATGCGAGGTGAGTTTCAAGCGACTGAAGTCATGATGTCGAGCTATTCCCTAGTGGCGTACGGGTGCGGTTTGCTCAGCTTTATGATGATTAAGGTGTTGGCGCCAGGTTTCTATGCCCGACAAGATTTCAAAACACCGGTAAAAATTGGCATCAGAGCAATGGTTGCTAATATGATATTTAATGTCATTCTCGCTGGTTCTTTGGGGTATGAGTATGGCTATATTGGGCTGGCACTAGCAACATCATTATCGGCGACTTGTAACGCATTTTGGCTTTATCATCGATTAAAACAAGATGGTGTTTATCAGTTCAGTACCAAAACGAAGGTATTTGCGGCGAAAGCGTCAATTAGTACAGCCGTGATGGCCGCTATTGTTGTCTATGTTAACCCTGAATTAGCACTGTGGTTTGAGATGGACTTTATCTCCAAGGTTGGTCATTTGTCTGGCCTAATCGGGATTGCGGCGCTCAGTTATTTCGCTCTATTTGCACTATTGGGCCTTAGACCATCACAATTGCGTAGCTAAGCAACATAATTTGGCTGTCAAAGGTCAATTTTTATTATATAATTCGCCAGTTTTGGTATGTTAGGACAGCTATAGTTTATGCAATTAATTCGAGGAATACACAATATTACACCGCAAGTGCGTGGTTGTGTGTTAACTATTGGTAATTTCGACGGTGTTCATTTAGGGCATCAGGAAGTACTTAATGGATTGAAGGCTAAGGCTAAATCGCTAAAACTTCCAAGCACGGTAATGACCTTTGAACCGCAGCCGCAAGAGTTATTTAAGGGCAATAAAGCGCCCGCCAGATTGTCACGGTTACGTGATAAACTGAGCTTACTCGAGGATTATGATATCGAACGCCTATTATGCGTTCGTTTCGATGCCAAATTTAGTGCAATGACCGCACGTGATTTCATCGAGCAGTTATTGGTGAAACAACTTGGCGTTAAATTCCTTGTTGTCGGTGATGACTTTCGATTTGGCCATCAACGTATTGGTAATTTCGAGATGCTTAAGCAAGCGGGCCAAGAGTTTGGCTTTGAGGTCATTAGCACCCAAAGTTTACGAGTGTCCAATGCGCGCGTTAGTAGTACGCTGGTCCGTGAGCACTTGGCAAAAGGCGATATTACCGCTGCTACCAAGATGTTAGGACATCCGTTTGTGATTAGCGGCCGTGTTCGTCATGGTCAAAAACTGGGCCGTACCATCGGCTTTCCAACGGCTAATATCGCACTAGAACGTAAAGTGTCTCCGGTACAAGGGGTGTTTGCGGTGGCAGTGAAACTTGATGGCGCAACCTATCAAGGGGTGGCTAATATTGGAAAGCGTCCTACGGTCAACGGTACAAGGATCCAACTTGAAATTCATTTATTTGATTTTCAAGGGGATATCTACGGCAAGCGCCTAGATACCCATGTTCTACAATTGATTAGAACAGAAAAAAAATTCGATTCTTTTGATTTACTTAAAGAGCAAATCAAAAGAGATGTCATCGACGCTAAAGCTTTCTTTAGCGCCGGTAAATAATAGCTATCCAAAAATCATTGGAATTGCAGTGAAACCGTCAAGTCAGGAGCCACCTGAGCTTATGTTTATAAGTAATGGTGGTTCCTGACGCAGACAATAAAACTGCAGTTTCAAGGGTGACGGATATAGATGCAAATGGCGTAATGATTAATGAGTGATTACAAAAAGACTTTAAACTTGCCGAAAACTTCATTTTCAATGAAGGCAAATTTGGCAAACCGTGAACCGATGATGCTTAAAGCATGGGATAAGTCGGATCTGTATGGAAAAATTCGCGCGGCACGTCAAGGCCGTAAAACGTTCATCCTGCATGACGGCCCTCCGTATGCAAATGGCGATATTCATATCGGTCACTCAGTTAATAAAATCCTAAAAGATATTATTATTAAGTCGAAAACAATTTCAGGCTTCGATGCGCCGTATATTCCAGGTTGGGATTGTCATGGCTTGCCAATCGAGCTACAAGTTGAGAAAAAGCATGGCAAACCTGGCCATAAAATTTCAGCGAGCGAATTCCGACAAAAATGTCGCGCTTACGCTCAGCGTCAAGTTGACGGTCAACGTAAAGACTTCATTCGCTTAGGTGTTTTTGGCGATTGGGCAAACCCTTACCAAACGATGAATTTTGACTTTGAAGCGAACATTGTACGTTCGATGGGAAAAATCATCGACAACGGTCATCTACAACAAGGTGCTAAGCCTGTTCACTGGTGTCTAGATTGTGGTTCTTCATTAGCAGAAGCTGAAGTTGAATACGAAGATAAGCGTTCACTGGCGATTGATGTGCGTTTTAATGCCGTTAATGAAAGCGAAATTCTTGAGAAAATGGGCATCGATGCTGCACATGGCGGTAGCGGTACTATTTCGACGGTTATCTGGACCACTACGCCTTGGACATTGCCGGCTAACCGCGCATTATCAATGCACGAAAAAGTTGAATATGTATTAGTTCAATGCGAAAAAGATGGCGTGCAAGAGCGTTTAATCTTGGCACACGACCTAATGAACAGTGCGATGGATCGTTACGGTATTGAAAAATTCAACGTGCTTGGTCAATGTGACGGCGCAGCGCTTGAGCTTGTTCGCTTTAAGCATGCATTCTACGACTTTGATGTGCCGGTCATTCTGGGTGAGCATGTTACTACCGATTCAGGTACTGGTATCGTGCATACTGCACCAGGTCACGGTCAAGAAGATTACGTGGTTGGTCAGAAGTACAATATCGAAGTGGCTAATCCAGTTGGCGCTAATGGTGTTTACCTTGAAGGGACACCATTATTTGAAGGTAAGCATATCTTTAAAGCCAACGATGAAATCATTGAAGTGCTTAAAGAGCACAATACATTGATTCATCATCATGCTATCGAACATAGTTACCCACATTGCTGGCGCCACAAGACGCCAATCATCTTCCGTGCAACGCCACAATGGTTTATTAGCATGGACAAGAATGGTTTGCGTGATCAAGCGATGGGTGAAATCCAAAAAACGCAGTGGATCCCTGATTGGGGTCAGCAGCGTATTGAAGGCATGGTACAAGGCCGTCCAGATTGGTGTGTATCACGTCAACGTACTTGGGGCGTGCCATTAACGGTCTTTATCAATAAAGACACTAATGAATTGCATCCAAACACCGCTGAACTCTTAGAGCAAGTGGCTAAGCTTATCGAGCAAGAAGGTATTCAAGCATGGTTCGACCTCGAGCCAAGTGAATTCTTAGCGGAAGGTGGCGATACTTACGTTAAAGTCACTGATACCCTAGATGTATGGTTTGACTCTGGCGTGACTCATGCCTGTGTGGTTGATGCTCGTGAAGAGTTAACTGGCCCTGCTGATTTATACTTAGAAGGTAGCGACCAACATCGCGGTTGGTTCCAATCGTCATTAATGACGTCGGTTGCGATGAATGGCAAGGCGCCATACAAGCAAGTACTGACTCATGGTTTCACGGTTGATGGCAACGGCAAGAAAATGTCTAAGTCATTGGGTAACGTGATGTCACCACAATCGGTGGTTAATCGTCTGGGTGCTGATATTCTACGTTTGTGGGTGGCATCAGCCAACTACACCGCTGAAATGACCGTGTCTGATGAAATTCTTGATCGTAGCGCCGATTCATATCGCCGTATTCGTAATACTTCACGTTTCTTGTTATCTAACCTTAATGGTTTTAACCCTGAGACGGATCTAGTAGCGAATGATGAATTAGTCGCAATCGACCGTTACATCATTGGTCGTGCACATCAGATCCAGCAAGAAATCATCGAAGCTTACGACACTTATCAGTTCCACACTGTTGTGCAAAAGCTTACGCATTTCTGTTCGATTGAACTGGGTAGCTTCTATTTAGACATCATTAAAGATCGTCAGTACACCGCTAAAGGTGATGGCGTGCCACGTCGCAGCTGTCAAACAGCGATGTATCATATTGCGCAAGCATTGGTACGCTGGATTGCACCTGTGCTTAGCTTTACCGCCGATGAAATCTGGAAGTCATTACCAAACAGTGAAGAGTTTGTATTCACCAGTGAATGGTATCAAGGGTTAACGGCCATGAGCGATGATGAAGTCTTAAATGTTGATTTTTGGCAACAGCTGCAAGATGTTCGTAATGCGGTTAACAAAGTCATGGAGCAAGCACGTCGTGACGAAGTCATTGGTGGCAGCTTACAAGCCAACGTCACATTGTTCGCCGGGCAAGCACTAGCGGCTAACCTAGAACAGATCGCGAGTGAATTACGTTTTGTATTGATCACTTCCGATGTGACGATTGTTGCTGGTGAAGCATCAGAGGATGCTGTTGCGACTGAAGTTGAAGGGCTGAGTGTGTTGATTGAAGCGTCGAACGGCGAGAAGTGTGAGCGTTGTTGGCATCACCGTGAAGAAGTGACCACGATTGAAGCACACCCGACCTTATGTGGACGTTGTGTGACCAATATCGATGGCGACGGCGAAGTGCGTCAATATGCATAACGTTAACGCGTCAAAGCCGAGTCTAGCGCATAGTGGTTTGCGCTGGCTGTGGCTGGCATTGGTCTTTTTAGTCTTAGATCAAGCTTCTAAATTGTATGTTATCGCTAATTTTAATCTGTATGAATCGATCAATGTCATGCCGATGTTTAATTTAACCTATGTTCGTAATGAAGGCGCGGCGTTTAGCTTTTTAGCTGACTCTGGTGGCTGGCAACGTTGGTTCTTTACCGCGATAGCTATCACCATCAGCGGCGTGCTGCTGTATTGGTTACGCGGTTTACGGGCTAATGAAAAACTGATGTCGATAGCTTACAGTTTGGTGCTTTCCGGCGCTATTGGTAACTTAATTGACCGGGTATCTTATGGGTACGTGGTCGATTTCTTAGATGTTTATTATGACAGTTACCGCTGGCCAGCGTTTAATATTGCCGATGCCGCTATCTGCATCGGTGCCGCACTAATTATTTATGATGCGTTCACCAATAAAACGGATGAAAGCAAAGCAAAGGAAACAACATCGTGATCACAACGACAAGCGAAATTATTTTTCACGTTACTATGAAACTGGACGACGGCTCTGCTGCTGATAGCACCAAAGTGAATAACAAGCCTGCTAAGTTACGGATGGGAGACGGCAGCTTATCGCCAGCCTTCGAGGATCAGTTACAAGGTTTAGCGCCTGGTGACACCAAAGAATTTACCCTTTACGCGAAAGATGCATTTGGCGAAAACAATCCAGATAATATTTATCATATGGAGCGTAGTAAGTTTGAAGCAGAAAGCCTCGAAGTCGGCGCGATTATCATGTTCGCTCAACAAGATGGCCATGAAATTCCGGGTGTTATTCGCGAAATCGTTGGAGAATCAGTGACGATTGACTTTAATCATCCTTTAGCCGGCCAAACTATCACGTTTGATGTCGATATAATCGAGGTAAATGCGTAATGACTGTCAAGATCCTTCGTGCTAACCCACGCGGTTTTTGTGCTGGGGTTGACCGGGCTATTACAATCGTTGAGCGCGCTTTAGATTTGTTTGAAGCGCCAATCTACGTTCGCCATGAAGTGGTACACAACAAATATGTGGTCGACGGTCTGCGTGAACGTGGTGCGGTATTTGTTGAAGAGCTTGATCAAGTACCTGATGACTCAACGGTTATCTTTAGTGCTCATGGCGTATCGCAAGCGGTGCGTCAAGAAGCCAAGCGTCGTGATTTACGTGTCTTCGATGCGACGTGTCCATTAGTGACCAAAGTACACATGGAAGTAGCGCGTTCGTCAAAACGCACCACCGAATGTGTGTTGATTGGTCATAAAGGGCACCCTGAGGTTATTGGTACCATGGGGCAGTACTCAAATGATGCTGGCGCGATGTATTTAGTTGAAACCGTTGATGATGTCGCTAATTTGCAAGTCAAAGATGAGAGTAAACTACATTACGTGACGCAAACGACGCTGTCGGTTGATGACACTAAAAATATCATCGATGCCTTACGTCAGCGTTTCCCTGAGATTGAAGGGCCACGTAAAGATGATATTTGTTACGCAACACAGAATCGTCAAGACGCGGTCAAAGATATTTCAGCGAAAGTTGAACTGCTATTAGTGGTTGGCTCAAAAAACAGTTCAAACTCGAACCGTTTACGCGAGCTAGCACAAAAGAATGGCACTACCGCTTATCTGATTGACAATGCGAGTGATATTGATGCCAGCTGGCTATCTGACGTTGCGAGCGTTGGTGTTACCGCTGGTGCTTCTGCACCCGAAATATTGGTTAATCAAGTGATTGATAAACTCGTTGAACTGACCAACGGCGAAGTGCTGGAAAACCCTGGTATCATCGAAGATACGGTGTTTGCGGTCCCTGTCGAATTGCGATGATTTTTATATGGCGCTCGCTTGCCAATGTTAAGCTAGCGCCATACTATTTTGCTTAACAATTAATTCCAACCCAATATCTTGCAGTCTTTGTTGCTCATTATTAAGCGCCTCTTCTAGACCTCCCTTTTGATTCAACAGCGTGTTGCTGGCTAAAGTGATCTGCTGACTCTTACTATTGTAATTTAGCTTAATTGGCTGGGCTGGTCGGTTTAATCGCCCTTGACTGAAAACAATAGCGATACGTAACAAGGTAATTAAAAACAATAGCCGTGAGGTTAAATACCCGTCCGGTTGGTAAATTAAGCTGATTTTACCACGATGATTCTTCACCAGTAATTCAACTATCTCGCGTTCCTGTTGATTAAAACCTAACATTTCACTAAATCTAATGATGTAAGCACCATGATCTTGGCGCTTTTTAGCATTAATATTCAAACCAATTTCATGTAATTGCGCCGCCCACGTTAGACACGTGAATTCTTCAGTGGTTAGTTGGTTTTCTGTTGCCATTAATTGCTGATTGAACATCAATAACTGAGCGATAACGCGACTGCTATAAGAGGTATCCGTATGATAAAGCTTTATCATACTATCGACGGTACGCTGGCGAATATCGCTATCGTTGCGCGATTGGCTTAACCCGTAAAGAACCCCTTCACGTAAGGCGCCGGTGCAATAGTCTATTTCCTCGATCATTAACATATCAAAACAGGCTAATAAGATAGCCACTGCACTAGGCAGGATGTCGAGTTTCTCAGGGTTAATATTTGATAATGGAATATGATTAACGTGACTCCAATTTATAAGTTGCTTCTTCAAACGCGTTAAGCGCTTGCGGGTTATTTTTGTGCTGCCATTGAGCTCTTTTAGCACCTGCTGAGTCGCTTTAATTGAACCAGAAGTGCCCAGTACGGTCTTCCAACCATATTTGCGATATCTATCGGCAATTGCACTGAGTTGGATCCGTGCAAAATCGTATGCCTGATTGAATCCATGCCGAGTTATTTCGCCGTTGTTAAAAAACGCTTTACTCAGTTGACCAGAGCCTAAATCGAGACTTGCCTTCAAACTCGGCTCAAAATGACGGCCGATGATTAATTCAGTACTACCACCACCAATATCAATCACGAGGGTGCGAGAGCGGACTGGCTGGGTATGTGCGACACCAAAATAGATCAGTTCAGCTTCGGTGTGACCGTCAATGACTTCAATCGGGTAGGGCAGAACCTTGAAAGCGGCCTTAATAAACTCGTCTCGATTGGTCGCTTTACGCAAACTATGAGTCGCCACAATCCGTACCGCGCTATGTGGTAGGCGTGAGAACCGTTGTGAGAATTCTTTAAGGCAGTCAATACCTCGTGCTATTGCTTGTGGGCTGAGAACATTGTTGTCGTCAAGTCCCTTGGCTAATCGTACTCGCTGCTTATAACGATCGACAATGGTCAATTGTCCTTGGTGTTCTTTTGCTATCACCATATGGAAACTATTAGAACCGAGGTCAATCGCCACAATGTGTTTTACATCGTTCATACACTCACCTTTGGCTGTGATTTTTCAATCGCACGCGGATCGATAATGTTGATTTGTTGTTGTGATAAGTACTGATGGATCTCAAGTTGAGCTTGAGTATCCTTGATCAAGGAGCTTAGCTTATGTTGGTAAGGATTAGACTGCTCCCGGTCAATGATCCGCGCTTTGACGTTATCGAGCAGCTGAATATTGATAATATCGATGATACTCTGCTTTACTTCCGGGCAATAAATAGGGCAGCCCACTTCAATTCTTTGTTCAATATTGCGCGTCATTAAATCCGCAGATGATATAAATACTTTGACGTCGCCCTGATGTTGAAATATCGCCACTCTAGGGTGTTCTAAGTAACGGCCGACCAGGCTTATCGCGATAATGTTTTCACTCTGGCCTACCACACCAGTGACCAAAGAACAGACGCCTCGGACAATGAGATTGATATTAACCCCTGCATTATTGGCCTCATAAAGCTTATTGATCAGTTTTTTATCAACCAGATTATTTACCTTGAGCGTGATGCCGTTTGGTTGGTTATTCAATGCGGCATTGATCTCACCGTCGATTAGCTCGTCGAATGAATGACGGGTGTTAATCGGCGATACCATCAGGTGCTTAAACTTAAATTTACGGTAGGGCTGCTTAATGAACTTAAACACATCCGCAACTTCCTTGGTGATTCGTTGGTCACAAGTGAATAAGCTAAAATCGGTATAAATCTTGGCATTTTTTTCGTGGAAATTACCGGTGCCGATATGCGCGTAGCGTTTGATTTTATTGTTTTCTAGCCGGCTTATTAAGCATATTTTTGCGTGGACTTTTAATCCAGCAATACCATAACTTACTTCGGCGCCAGCATTGGATAACTGTTCCGCCCAACTTAAATTGGCCTGCTCATCGAAGCGCGCTTGCAGTTCAATATTGACTTTAACGAGCTTGCCATTTTTTACCGCCTCGATCAGTGCTGAAACGACTCGAGATTTCTTTGCAACACGATAAAGACATATTTCAATGGCATGTACTTTGGGATCAAACGCAGCTTGGCGTAATAATTCTGTGACATACGAGAACTTATGATACGGATAATAAAGTAAAATATCACGCTTTGAGATGGCACTAAACGCGTTGTCATCTTCGGTGAAATAGCGCTGCTCTAACGCCGGGATCTTATTAAACTCTAGCCGCTTATTATTCATGCTTGGAAATTCAATAAAATCTTTGAAACTATGATAACGGCCACCTGAAATAAGGCCTTGATTATCAATAATAGCGAGATGCTTCTTGAGTGCGCTAAGCATGGTAACTGGCATTTTATGATCGTAAACCAATCTTACTGGCACCGCATTAAGACGCTTTTTCAAGCCACTGTTCATTTGCTCTAATAAGCTTTGGCTAAACTCTTGTTTTAGGTCGAGTTCGGCATCGCGGGTTAATTTCATCGAATAGGCGCAAATGCTATCGAACTCAAAAAAACCAGTGAAAATTTCGGTTAAGCAATGACGGATAATGTTGTCGAGCAGGATAATGTTTTTGGTGTTATCAATGGGATCATCCGGCAGTGCAACAAATCGAGGCACATTGGTACTTGGTACTTCAACTAGCGCATATTGCTGATGGTGTTGGTTCGACATTTGCACCATTAAATAAGTGCAATCATCATGAATATGCTCACTGAGATTGACACTCTCAGATAGAATTAACGGGAAAATATGGCGGCGTAGTTTGTTATGATAATACTCCGTCAGCCATTGCCCTTGTTCGCTAGATAATTGATTTTCGTTAATGAGATTGATATCGTTTTGCGCTAACAAACGGAGTAATTCAATATAACTCTCATCAAATTCTCGCTGTAGTCCAATCACTTTTTTTTGAATGTTATCAAACAATGCTAACGCCGCTATTTTATCCGCTGGATTGGCCGCAAGTAATGCCTGACGACGGACATTAGCGACTCGGACGCGATAAAATTCATCCATATTGCTTGAGTAGATGCCGAGAAATCGCAGCCGCTCAAGCAGGGGTACGCTGTCATCTTGTGCCTCTTGTAACACACGGTGGTTAAACGAGAGCCAGCTTAGTTCTTTTTCAAGATATTGATAGGAGTCCATTTCATTAAATCTACAATATTAAAGTAGCTTCATGCTAACGCTAAGATATGACAGTTATATTGCGACTGAACCTATAAAATATAAGCTCAAATATTGAGCCTGTTCACAAATTGAACTAAGAATCGTTAAGTTAATAGAGTATTTACTTTAAAAAGTTGATTTACTGATTCGCTTGCGGCACAATTACCGCATAGATTAAAACGCTTGTTTTAACTTAACTGTTTGAATGTAATTATCTCTGTTGCTCTCACTTTAGTAGATAACATCGATTTAAATAGTATGGCGCGACTCAATCGAGGTGTTGAGTCGCGTTAGAAGGCACTAGTTATTTTGCTAATGAACTTTGTTCAAATCACATCGGTGACTCTGTGTGATTTGTGCAGCGTTTACCTTCCAGCCTCGCTGCATTATTTTTGTGGTAGCTTCGCCTTTTTTGAAGCTACCTTTTTTTCATTTCCCCAACGAAAATTAATTCCTTTATTGTTGGCACTATTGTAATTTTTGGTCATTGCTGAAGCGGTAATTGCTAACCCTAAGTGCCCTTGTTCACGGGGCCGTGGCGAACGAAAAGTTCAAAAATACTTGTAACAGCATCAGCCTGAATACCAAGAACATCAACAATCTCTAATATATTTTACTGATCCAATCGTACTAATCTCTCTGTGTCAGTCAATCACAACTTTTGCTATTTAATATTCACTTATTGGGCTTAACGCTAATAGCCTAACCGATACTTTATTGTTATAAATAAGAACAGATGACGCTTGCCGCACGGTTACATTTTGCGGTATAAATAACAAACAAATATAAAACGCATGTAAAATGCATTTATGGGCTGGTCGTGACAATAAAATATCAAAGAATTGTAGTGAAACTAGGAACAAGTGTATTGACCTCGGGCGGTAAACGTCTTGACCATTCTCATATGGTTGAATTAGTACGACAAATGGCTGTGCTTCACCGGCAAGGTTGCGAAATTATTCTTTGTACTTCTGGCGCAATTGCCGCTGGCCGTGAACGGCTTGGCTTTCCATCCTTAACTGACAATATGGCGACTAAGCAAATGTTGGCAGCGGTTGGTCAAAGTCAATTGATTCAAGCCTGGGAAAAACTGTTTAACATTTACAATTTGCACGTAGGTCAAATGCTACTTACTCGGGCCGATCTAGACGATCGTGAGCGTTATTTAAATGCCCGCGATACGTTAGAAGCGCTGCTGCAACATAAAGTTATTCCTATCATTAACGAGAACGATGCGGTTGCAACCACCGAAATAAAGGTGGGTGATAACGACAATTTATCGGCACTGATGGTTGGTCTTGCTGATGCTAATTTATTAATGCTATTAACGGACCAAAGCGGGCTCTACGATGATAATCCTCGCACGAACCCACAAGCTCAGTTAATTAGTAACGTTGATATTATTGATGATGGCTTAAAAGCGATGGCCGGTGATAGCGGAACCAGTTTAGGGACTGGTGGTATGGCCACTAAGATTCAGGCGGCAGAAATAGCAAGACGAAGTGGCGCAATCGTCGTCATTGCGGC
>Ga0209291_1000775_pt1 | contig 30154 bp, 35 predicted proteins | sample GOMGulsemesocosm_FD_184633 | JGI IMG/M metagenome (GOLD analysis project Ga0209291, IMG submission 184633) | Methane-oxidizing microbial communities from mesocosms in the Gulf of Mexico - GOM9B Gulf of Mexico (SPAdes) (version 2) | ecosystem: Environmental > Aquatic > Marine > Cold seeps...
CCATTGAGTGACGATTAATAACTGATTGAAATATAATCTTAACCTCTTACGCAGATAGCGGAAGTCTGTAGCGGTTGTTGTATTGCCGCTATCACTTTTTCTGGTGACTGAGTAAAGGTAGTATTTAGTGACTTGGTATTTAGCTTAGTCTCTAAATAATTTACATAGTCATGCACTTTATGTTGGCTATAAGCAGTAGGATAGTCCGCCTTACATGACTGATACCACTGGACATAATGATCAAAAAACTGACTGGCATTGTCACTCGACATTGCCGACATCAAATAGGCCATATTACGGCTGACTTGAAAATGTTGATAATCAATAGGTGTATTCCAAAAACCACCCCAGTATAAAAAGCCATTATCAGCAAAAGTGGCAACGATATCTTCCGCAAAACCTGTACGTTTATCTTTACCATATCTAAATTGCATTCTGTTAGCGTATTTAGCACCATCTTCAGGCTTGAAGCTTGCGTGACCTTGCTTACCGAATTCGACGAACGGGTTCTGTTTCGGATTAATATCAATAGCCAAACCGTAAGCATGAATAGATAGTGAACGCTTACCAGCGATAGGTCGATAATTAAATGCCGAGGTATTATTGTCAGCCATCGATAGGTCATCATCACCTTGGTAATAGCGAATAGGCTGTGCTTTGTTGATTGGGAACTTCAAGGTATATAAACGATCAAAAATAGCCGCGATGTAAGGTGATACCGCATCCATGACGATAATTGAGCCGTTGTTGTGCTGTTGACCCTGAAAATCAATATAGTCGAATTGTACTTGCCTTAAACGATCACACTGTACAGGAGCCGCTGAGGACATGACGCCCACATTTGTCATTGCCCGGCAGTCTTTGCCTGAAATTTCAGTGATATTTGCAGCCGAGACAGGCAATAGAGTATTACAGATTAAAGTTGGAATTAGTGTTTTAAACCAATGTACTGACATATATTTTTACTCTCAAATAATTATTTTATGCGGTGTGCTATGTTGCGACTTATCTTAATTTTGTCAACTATACTGGATGAGACATTATTGATTTAAACGCTGAGTATTGGCGCATACATTTATCAACATGAGGAAGTTCGATGCATAAAATAATCGCAATGGCATTGTTTGCAGGTTTACTCACGGGCTGTGAAACGTCATCTCAGGCTTATAATATGGCACAACAAGGTGCAGATGCCTTTTCGTGTACCGAAATTAGTAAAGCATTTTCGGCTTATGAAGCTGATCGGCAGTCAGCATCTGCGTTAACTGTGCTTGCACCGCTTATTTCTGCAGATATTGGTACTATGACTCAAGGTGCAGCAACAACGACAGATACTTATTATGCCCAAGCTAAATCGAGTGCGAATGTGGCGCTGCTGCTGAAAGGTTGTTCGCCTATTATGTAAGGCGTAGATATCACTTAATGTAAGTTGGTGCTATTAACCTGATGGCATTGCTAGAATTTCGGCAATGTTAATACTGTCCGTATATTGCACCAACTTAGGTTCTTGTTGGCTACGTGCTAATACCGCCATACGGTCTGATAATTCATTGCCTTCGATATTCGCATGACCTTTAACATGGGAAATAATTAAATTGGATTTTAGTTTCTCGTACAAACTAAAGCATTGTTGAATAGTGGCCAGGTTTTTAATCTCTTCATTTTTACCACGTTTCCAACCTTTATTTTTCCAACCTTTTGCCCACTTAGTAATGCAATCAATAGAGTATCTAGAATCAGATAATACTTGTACCGTTTTACCTTGCTCTATGTGAGAGGCAGCAAAGCGGAAGGCGATTAATAAACCATTTAATTCTGCTGAGTTGTTTGTCCCATTCGCTTCGTATAGGCCGTACCATAATTGTGCTAGCTTATCTTTTTCATAAACAGCCATACCTGTACCCGATTTACCCGGGTTAGGAGAGCAAGCACCATCACAATAAATGTTGAGATCTGCAACTTGTGGGGGGGTTGATAGAATTGACTTAGATGCGCCTGCAGGACGCGTTGATTTTGGCTTAACACCAGAACCCGTCCCCCCTTCTTTTGCTAATGAGCGTTTCATTAATGCACGAGTATAGGTTGAGGCGAATGCTTGATCAGCTTCTTCTTTTGATGGGAACCCCATATATTGAGCATCACTGCGGCCATCAATCTGTGCTTTAGTTTCAGACCAGTTATCAAATACTCCGGTCTTCGCGCCTTTCCATACTACGTAATGTTTTTTACTCATAGCTCAATTTAATACTCTTAAAGTTTAATGATTAAATAATAAATGTCTTACCTGCAAAACACCAATGATAACCATAGTCTTGTACATAAATCAGGCGCAATACCGTTATATCGCTGTAAATAGCCGTTATAGTTTTTCGCTTTCGATAAAGGTTTTAATTAAACGCGTGACCATCTCGGGTTGTTCATTCGTGACGCCATGGCCTGTGTCTGGAATGACAACAAGGGGAGCCTGTATTTTTTGACTGAGATAAATACCGTGTTCAACGGGGAAAATACGATCTTTTTCCCCCCAAATTAATAGCGTCGGTGTTGTAGTCATAGGGGCTGTTAATAAGGCATCGCGGTCAGCGGGTAAAGATTGGATCATCGCTATTTTTTGTTTATGCCAAGCGGCAAAATACGTTTGATAAATTTGGTCGGCAACAAAATCAGGCATCATTTTAGGCTTGACGAAAATACCATCAAATAAGCGGCGTAGTTCATCGCTGTTTTTTGGTATAAAGAAGTCCTCAGGATTATCGACTGCAAAGCGTTTGTTTAACGCGGCTAGGTCATCATCACTGAAGTAGGGACCTGGACTGGCAATAATAATGGCTTTGTTAATATGGCCATTTTGGTTAGCGTTGTTGAGTATATTAAAAGTGATAAATCCACCATAAGAGATACCGGCGATGTTGATATTATTAAGTTGTAATTCATCAATGAGTTGTACTATGGTATTTGTTTCTGTGGTGAGATTGGCTTCACCAGCACTAAAAGAATCACCGAACCAAGCAAGATCTGGTGCAATAACATCATAATCAGCGCTTAAGGCCAGCATTTCATCCTTCCAAGTCGTGACGGCACTGCCACCAAAACCATGGATAAGTAGTAGCGGTTGGCCTTGCCCACCACGCCAATAACTCAGTGTTCCACCTTCATCTAGGCTAATATCATGTTGTGTAAAACCAACTGATTTAAGGTTGCTCTCATCACTGTCTATTTTCCACCTAACCAGTGAACAACCGCTTAATAATGAGAAACATATACAGACAATAAATAATTTTAGCTTGTTTGAAATCATATCGTTAGGCCGATTGCACAGGAAAGAGAAACCATACATGAGATTGAGGATAAATAAAATAACATTCCGTTAACTTAGTGATATTGGCTACACTACTTTATAGCTAGTTGTTATGGAAATTTAAGTGGTGGGATGAGAAATAAGGGTGAGAAATGAAAAACCTGCCGCTATCGTCTGATAAAAGGCAGGACTTTAGACGTTATTTAGCTATTAGCGGTTCTTTTTCGCTTGTTTTTGTAAAGCCATATCAAATTCGTCAGGGAACATGATCAGCCCTTCGTCATCAAGGTTTGGAAATACGACCAGTGCTAAATCATCATCCATTAGACCTGATGTCCAACGACTTTGCCATTTTGCTAACGAGATAGACTCTGTCTTACAGTTTTCCCATTCACCAGTAGCCCAAGATTGTGCAAATTCAGCGTTAGGCCATACCGGTACACAGTCTTCATCTTCAGTATTTAGCATTACACAACCGTGTTCATCCGTTAAGATCCAGATCTTACGTTCGCTAGTTACTTCTTTTAATAAGTAACTTAGACGTTTTTCTGCATCGTAACCTTGGATAGTTGCTACTTGATTGTCATCGAGGGTGTTTGACATTTAATCTGTTCCTACATTGTATTAAGGTAATGCTACTAAAATATCAGGTGAATATGCATTGTAATAATCACCGGTATTTAATTGTTATTTAACTGCAGAGTAAATTCTTGCTTAACCAAAAATTAGCTGCCAAACGCTAGGCTTACTCTTCTTGTGGTATTCTTTTCTTAAACTATCAACATCTTCTAATTTAGCTTTCGCAATGGCGAGGTTGTCGTCTGTGATATCGGCTTGTTGAATGCTGCTGAGAATTGATTCTACTTTATCTAAACCTTGATGTGACATTTCTGCTCGGTCAGGTGAAAAATTATAGCTTTGTGCTACGGCAAGCATTTTACTCATTTCATCAATGCGGGTGCTGAATTCGTCTGCAGATGATGTTTTCATTGCTTGAGTATACGCTAATCTCATTTGTTTCATGGTAACTTTAAGGTCGATACTGTCTATTTCGGCACTGTTTACCAAGGTTGAAAACAATAAGCTGACGATAAGACTTAGTTGAGCAAAACGATTCTTCATGATTTATATCCATAAGTAATGATTAAATACTGCTGTTAATAACAGCGAAAGTAATAACAGCAGGTTTGTATGGGGGGATTAACCGCGATACATGTTTTCGAATGATTTAATAGAGAAACCACGTAGTATTTGGTCACCAATCTTAAGTGTTGGTACACCACGGCCACCAATTGCGGCTAATTCTTTACTGCCGCGTGGTTCATTCACACTGCATAAACGGTAAGGTATTTTCTTTTCATCTAAGTAGCGCTTTGCCGTATCGCAATTTGGACACTTCTTCTGCGTATATAATACGACTCTTTTCATTTTAGCCCCACAAGGTTCATCGTAAAAACGGGCATTATACCAAGCTAAGGTTTATTCACAATCTATCAATATGAGCAAATGATTTGAAATACACTTCTTTACAAAATGGTGAAATAATAAGAGCAGGGCACGCGCTTTTAACTGTTTAATTTATACACGTAATTTTGATGGCATATAGATAAGCTACTGGCTTTAGGTTTCAAGCTGAGGTGCAGGTATACTGTAATTATAAACATGACAATTGAAGATAATAAAGTATGAGTATTATTCTTGGCATTGATCCAGGCTCCCGGATCACTGGGTACGGTGTGATCCAACATATACACGGCAAGTTCCAATATTTAGGCAGCGGCTGTATTCGTACCTCTGGGGAGAGTTTACCTGAGCGTTTAAAACAAATTCATGCTGGGGTGAGTGAAATTATTATCCAATTCCAGCCGGATAAATTTGCCATTGAAGATGTATTCATGGGCAAAAATGCGGCGTCAGCATTAAAACTGGGTCAAGCCCGTGGTGCCGCGATTGTTGCTGCAGTATCTAATGATCTTGAGGTTGGTGAATATACTGCTCGTCAGATCAAACAAGCCGTTGTAGGAAACGGTGGTGCTGATAAAGAACAAGTCCAGCAAATGGTGGTGAATTTACTTAAGTTGCCTGGTACGCCGCAAGCTGATGCTGCCGATGGACTCGCAGTGGCTTTATGCCATGCTCAAAGCTTACGTACTCTGATTAATATGGCGGGGAAAGTAAAAGGCACAGCGCGTGGTCGTTATAATTAATCACATTAACGTGAGTGATTTCAGGATAAAAGGTCTGGATATTTAACCAGTATTTTATTATGCTACTGAACATTATATTCGTATTTAAAAATGTTGGAAAATAATTGTGATTGGACGTTTACGTGGCACTTTATTAGAAAAGCAACCACCAGAGATTTTACTTGAAGTTAATGGCGTCGGTTATGAAGTTCAACTGCCAATGAGCTGCTTTTATGAGCTCGGTGATGTTGATAAAGAAGTGATCGTTTACACCCACTTTGTGGTTCGAGAAGATGCACAATTACTTTACGGCTTTAATAACAAAATGGAACGTTTAATGTTCCGTGAATTGATTAAAGTAAATGGTGTCGGTCCTAAACTAGCGTTAGCTATCTTATCGGGTATGACGGCCAATCAGTTTGCACACTGTGTTGAACATGATGATATCAACAGTTTAATTAAATTACCCGGTGTGGGTAAAAAGACAGCTGAACGATTATTAGTCGAAATGCGTGACCGCCTGAAGAACTGGGTGACACAGGACTTATTTACTCCTGAAGCGGATAAAGCCCAGTTACAAGGCTATGGTAACTCTTCATCGAATGCGATTGAAGAAGCGGAAGATGCCTTGGTTGGTTTAGGCTATAAACCTGCGCAAGTGGCGAAGATGATCAAGCAAGTTGCACAGCCAAGTATGAGCTGTGAAGAGATCATTCGTCTGTCATTACGTGCCACCTTACAGAACTAATTTAGGAAGTTACTTTAGTGATTGAAGCTGATCGATTAATTTCTAGCGGTACTATCCGCGAAGAAGAAGTCATAGACCGTGCTATTCGGCCAAAAATGCTGTCTGATTATCAAGGGCAGGATCACGTACGTGGTCAAATGGAAATTTTTATTGAAGCCAGTAAACGTCGTGAAGACGCACTGGATCATTTATTAATTTTTGGTCCTCCTGGATTAGGTAAAACTACGTTAGCGAATATTGTCGCTAACGAAATGGGCGTAAGTATTAAAACCACTTCGGGACCGGTATTAGAGAAAGCAGGGGACCTTGCCGCTCTACTGACAAATCTTGAACCGCATGACGTATTATTTATTGACGAAATTCATCGCCTGAACCCGTCAATCGAAGAAATTTTATATCCGGCAATGGAAGATTATCAATTAGATATCATGATTGGTGAAGGTCCATCTGCACGTTCGATTAAACTTGATTTACCGCCTTTTACACTCATAGGTGCAACTACGCGTGCTGGTTCGTTAACATCGCCATTACGCGATCGTTTTGGCATTGTACAGCGCCTTGAATTTTATAAAGTTGAAGATTTACAAGATATCGTCTTACGCTCGGCAAATTGTTTGGGCTTGAATATGGATAATGCCGGTGCGTTAGAAATCGCCAGACGTTCACGTGGCACACCGCGTATTGCTAACCGTTTATTACGTCGTGTACGCGATTATGCCGAAGTAAAACACAATGGCGATATTGATGCCGAGATCTCGTCAGCCGCACTAAGTATGCTGGATGTTGATACCTGCGGTTTTGATTATATGGACCGTAAATTGTTAATCGCTATTGTCGATACCTTCTCTGGTGGTCCTGTAGGACTCGATAATGTCGCTGCTGCGATTGGTGAAGAACGTGAAACTATCGAAGATGTACTTGAACCTTATCTTATTCAACAAGGGTTTTTACAACGTACACCTCGCGGCCGTATAGCGACACCGCGTGCTTATCTGCATTTAGGTTTTGATTATCCCGAAAAATAACCACATAAACGGAATCTTCATATTAAATCAATTTCATATCTTATTTTTGTCAGGTATATTAATAAGCTTATAACGCTAAATGTTTAAATTAATACGTTATAAGTTTGAGTTGTAGCGTTGGAGATGTGGGCTTTAAAATAATGCAAAATGAAATAATACAAAGTGAGTTTATGGCTCGTGTTTATTTTGAAGATACCGATGCTGGTGGCGTGGTTTATCACAGTAATTATTTGAATTACGCAGAGCGTGCAAGAACGGAAATGTTACGTGATAGAGGTTTTTCACAAGCGTTATTGTTGCAACAAGACCTTGCGTTTGTGGTGCGTAAAATAGATATTGATTACCGCTATCCGGCATACCTTGATGATTTATTAATTATTAAATCACATATTAAGGAACTTAAACGCGCATCTTTGGTCTTTTCTCAGAGTATTTATCATGAAGATGGTAAATTATTGTCAGAATTAACAGTTAAAGTGGCGTGCATTCAATTGTCTCATAAGAAACCCTGTGCGATGCCTACAGAAATTATAAGGAAACTAACCAGTGGAAGCTGCTGATATTTCATTTTTTGGTCTTTTTTGGGAAGCAAGTCTACTGGTAAAAGCAGTGATGTTAATACTGCTTTCAATGTCAGTTGCATCATGGGCGATGATCTTTCATCGTTCTAAAGCATTGACGCAAGCAAACGAAGCATCAAAACGATTCGAAGATAGATTTTGGTCTGGGATCGATTTATCAAAATTGTATAAAGAAAGCGAAGCGCGGAAGAATAATATTCAAGGCATGGAATTAATTTTCCACTCAGGTTTTAAAGAATATGTACGTATTCATAATGCCAGCCAAGAAAATACCGATGCGATCATGGATGGTAGCCACCGTGCAATGCGTGTTGCGTTATCTCGTGAAGTTGATGAACTTGAAGTTAATTTAAATAACCTAGCAACAATTGGTTCAATCAGCCCTTACATCGGTCTGTTTGGTACTGTATGGGGCATCATGAGCTCATTTATTGCGTTAGGTGCTGTACAGCAAGCTACTTTAGCTATGGTTGCACCGGGTATTGCCGAAGCTTTGATTGCAACAGCTATGGGTTTATTTGCAGCTATTCCAGCAGTAATTGCTTACAACCGATTTTCTAATCAAGTGATGAGAATTGAAAATAATTATGCAAATTTCATGGAAGAGTTTTCAAGTATTTTACATCGCCAAACTTTAGCTAAAAGAACACAGGACTAAGCGATGCAGCCTTATCAACGCAAGCGCAGACGACCTGTAGCAGAAATTAATGTAGTACCTTATATCGATGTGATGTTGGTACTACTTATCATTTTTATGGTTACCGCACCGTTAGTGACTCAAGGTGTTCTTGTCGATCTACCGCAAGCACATGCCGAAGCATTATCTGAAGACAGCAAACCGCCAATTGTCGCTTCTGTTGATAAAGATGGTTTGTATTATCTCGATGTGGGTGATGGCGATAAATCACCTATGTCCCCGGATGATTTAGCCGTATTAGTTGCAGCACACTTGAAATTACAACCGGATACACCAGTTGTCGTAAAAGGTGACGGTTCTGTGGCATACGAACAAGTAATTCGTTTAATGGTTGTTTTACAACAGGCTGGAGCTCCTTCTGTTGGTCTAATGACAGACCCAGTAGAATAGCGTAGTTAAGCTAAAAGTAATTAAGAGTAGTTAAGAGTTAAGGGTAGGGTATAAATAAAGATGAAGGATAATCAGTCTAAGTACTCAGTCGCTATTATTATTTCGATGGGATTACATGCTGTACTACTTGTGTTACTTGGTTTAAGCGCAACATCTACACCATTGAAACCACAGCCAAAGCCAAAAGTGCAAGCGATTCAAGCTGTGGTTGTTAGTGAGCAAGCTGTAAAGCAGCATGCTGACCGGATCAAACGTACGGAACAAGAAAAACGCCGAAAAGAACAGCAACGTTTACAGCAAGCTGAAGATCGTATTAAAAAGCTTAATGAAGAGCGCAGGCAGAAAGAAGCAGCCATTACAAAAGCCAAAGACCAACAATTAAAAGCTGAGCAAGCAGCAAAACGCGCTGAAACTAAACGCGCAGAAAAAGAAGTCGAGCGTAAACTTGCCGAAGCCGCTGCGGTTAAAGCAGAGCAGCAACGCTTGAAGAAGGTTGAAGAACGGAAAAAAGCCGATGCAGCAGCCAAAAAAGCAGAGCAACAACGAGCGCAGAAAGAATTAGAACGCAAGAAGTCTGAACAAGCGGCTGCCGCTGCGGATAAAAAACGTAAAGCAGCTGAAGAAAAAGAGCGTCAACGTCAAGCTGCTGTTGTTGCCGAAAATAAGCGTAAAAAAGCAGAAGAAGCAAAATTGAAAGCCGAGCAAGAACGTAAACGGCAGGAAGCTGAAAAGAAACGTATTGCTGAGAAAAAGCGTGTTGCAGCAGAGAAAGAGCGTCAACGTTTAGCTAAGATTGAACAGGATAGGCAAGAGCGCTTGATGCAAGAGCAGATTGAAGCAGAATTTGCATCCGAGCTTGATAGTGAGATCCAGCAACTTGATGCAGTACGTCAGCAGGAAGTTCTCAGTGAAGTTGATAAGTACCAGGCTCGAATACAGAGTTCGATTCAGCGCAATATGTTAACCAGTGATACCATGAAAGGTAAGTCATGTGCGCTTAATATTCGTTTGTCCGATTCAGGTTTAGTATTAAGTGTAACCAGTGGTAAAGGTGATAGTGTTGTTTGTCGAGCGGGGGTTAACGCTGTGAATAAGGCTGGTACTTTACCTATGTCTACTGACCCTGAAGTGGCAAGTAAACTTAAAAATATTAATTTGATTTTTAGACCAGAGATTTAATATGAGCATATCTAAACGATTTTTATCTTTCTTTATTGTCTGCCTCATGCAAATACAAATTGCACATGCAGCATTAGAAATTGTCATTACCGAAGGCACCAATAGTGCTAGACCTGTCGCTGTGGTTCCATTTAAGTGGTTAGGCACACAGCCTCAACCAAAAGATATGACTGATTTCGCTAGTGTTATCGCAGATGATTTACGTAATAGCGGTCGTTTTTCGCCATTAGAGCGCAGCTTAATGCCACAAACGCCAGCAACTGAAAGTGCCGTTGATTATGCAGCATGGAAAGAAACCGGTGTTGAAGCGATTGTGATTGGTACCATAAAACCGCTACAAGATGGCCGTTTACAGATCCATTTTCAGCTCGTTAATGTGTTATCAGGTTTTAAAAATCAAACGCCACAAAAAATTGATGAACAGTTAGTTAAAAATACCGATCATATTAAGCTTAATTTGAAAGGTAACTTTTCGACCCGCCGCCCTCGTCATATTTCACACCGATTAAGCGATTATATTTTTGAGAACCTAACTGGTATTCGCGGGGCATTTTTAACGCGGATTGCTTATGTTGCTATTAATTATGATGACAAATATCCATTTAAATTATTAATCTCTGATTATGATGGTATGAATCAGCATGTTTTATTCCGCTCAACAGAGCCCGTGATGTCACCATCATGGGATCCTACGGGTAAAAAGCTTGCATACATGAGTATGGAAGACAAAAAACATGAAATATGGATTTATGACCTTGTCACACAAAAACGTGAGTTAATCGAACCGTATAAAGGCAGTAATATTTTACCGGTATTCTCACCTGATGGTTCTAAATTGTCGATGGTACTGTCTAAATCAGGTCAAGCAGATGTATATGTTTACGATTTGAAGACCAAAAAACTAGACCGATTGACTAAAAATCGCGGTATTGATACCGAAGCAAGCTGGGCGCCTGATGGTAAGTCGATTGTATTTACTTCTGAACGCGGTGGTCGCCCACAGATCTATCAGATTAATTTAGAAAGTAAGAAAATTAAACGACTTACGTTTGAGGGGAATGCAAACTTAAACCCTTCAATTAGTCCAGATGGCAAGAATTTAGTTATGGTCAGTTTGCAAAAAGGCAAGTATAGTGTAACCAAGCAGGATTTGTCAGATGGATATGTTCAAAAACTGACTAACGGTCGTCTTGATAAATCACCAAGCATTGCGCCAAATGGCAGTATGGTGATTTATAGCACGGTTGTTAAGGGAAAACAGGTATTGTCGCTAGTCTCAATGGATGGACGTTTTAAAGCGGTTTTGCCAGCAAGTGATGGAGAAGTAAAAGCACCAGCTTGGTCACCTTTCTTGACATCTAAAAAGAATTAATTATTGATAGGAAAAAGAAAATGCAACTAAATAAAATATTAAAAAGTTTAGTTATTGCGTTACCAATGCTGACATTGGCTGCATGTAGCTCAACAACTGACTCAACTACAAATGATGGCGTTGAATCTTCTGCACAACAAACAGTAAGTGATACAGCTGTTAATGGTAATACTGGTTCAGGTTCAAATGTTGTTGTTGGTAGTGATACTGACGTAAGCATTGATCCAGTTGAGAACTTAACAGCTGAAGAAGTTAAAAAGCAGGTAATTGATGAACTACGTAAGCGCCATGTTGTTTACTTTGGTTTTGATCAGCAAGCGGTTACTGCACAATATGGTGAACTATTACAAGATCATGCAAACTTCTTAATCGATAACCCTGCGGTTAAAGTTTTAATTGAAGGTCATGCTGATGAACGTGGTACGCCAGGTTATAACATCGCACTAGGCGAACGTCGTGCTGATGCAGTTGTTAAATATCTAAACAATCTAGGTGTTTCTTCAAGCCAGATTTCAACAGTTAGTTATGGTGAAGAGAAACCTGTAGATACTTCTCATACTGATGCTGCATTCGCTCAAAATCGACGTGCAGTGCTAGTTTACTAAAGGATTAGTCACCTTGATTCGAATTTATACTAAAACGGCCATGATTATGGCCGTTCTTTATAGTGGTTTAGGGCATGCAGCACCCGCTACGGTACTCGATGCAACAGCAAGTGCTCAGCAGGTGACAACGAACAAAACAACTCGTTCAGTTGAACAACGCCTTTCCCGTATAGAGAATATCCTCCAAGCTCGCACCAGATCGCAATTAGAAACTCAGCAAAGACTTGATCAATTATCTATTGAATTAATGAACTTGCAGGGCGCTATCGAAGAAAGCAATCTAGAACAGAGCAAAATTACACAACGACAACGTGATATTCTCAACGATATTGAGCGTATACGTACAACGCTTGTCGCTAAACCTGTGACGCCAGTTACAACTGACGCTAATATTTTGAATGCAGTAAATCAACCGGTAAATTTAACTGGTAAAGATTCGTACAATTACGCCATCAAGTTGATAAAAAATGAGCGTAAGTATGATGAAGCTATTCCTGCACTACAAAGTTTTATTTCAACGTACCCTGAATCTGAACTAGTCGCGAATGCACATTACTGGTTAGGTCTGTTGTTACGTAAAGATAATAAGAATGATGAAGCGAAAGTTGAATTTGAGAAGATCGTTACTAAGTATCCAGCATCAAATAAACGTGCAGATTCATTACAGAAGCTTGGCCAGCTCGCTAAGTTAACTGGTTCTAATAGTGAAGCGAAACGCTATTTTGAATTGGTGATCAAAGATTACCCGAATGATTCGGTCGCTAAGCTTGCTAAGCAAGAACTAGCTGCACTTAAATAATATTAGTCGATAAGTTTTAATTATTTATCGGCTTGTGTTATTTGTCATCTCATTGGTGTTAAACTGAACGGAATTCAGGGTTTTATCATTGAATTGTGATTCTTCGCAGATTTTACTTGCAGAGTTTTCGGAAAAAAGTATTATAGCCGCCATCGAGAAGGGCGTTAGCGAAACAACATCTTATGTTGCAAGTTAAATTAAATACTTCTTGATTATAGAATTGTCGCGGGATGGAGCAGTTTGGTAGCTCGTCGGGCTCATAACCCGAAGGTCGTTGGTTCAAATCCGGCTCCCGCAACCATTTCTATTACCAATTTATTTGGTGTTATGTGGGTCCTTAGCTCAGTTGGGAGAGCATCGCCCTTACAAGGCGAGGGTCACTGGTTCAAGCCCAGTAGGACCCACCACATTTAATTACGTACCCTAACGTAAACTAAATGAAAACATATTGTCGCGGGATGGAGCAGTTTGGTAGCTCGTCGGGCTCATAACCCGAAGGTCGTTGGTTCAAATCCGGCTCCCGCAACCAATTTGTTCGCTATGTATTTAGCAAAATTTGTGGGTCCTTAGCTCAGTTGGGAGAGCATCGCCCTTACAAGGCGAGGGTCACTGGTTCAAGCCCAGTAGGACCCACCACAAATTATTAAGTTTGGTTATTTATTTTTTGTAAGATAAGTAACGAGACTTTATAAAGAAAGTATTTGGGGCTGTTAGCTCAGTTGGTAGAGCAGTTGACTTTTAATCAATTGGTCGAAGGTTCAAATCCTTCACAGCCCACCACTTTCTTTCGTTCTAATATAGAACACACAGTATTGTCGCGGGATGGAGCAGTTTGGTAGCTCGTCGGGCTCATAACCCGAAGGTCGTTGGTTCAAATCCGGCTCCCGCAACCAGTTAAACGATAGCCACAACTATCGCTAAAAAATAATGTGGGTCCTTAGCTCAGTTGGGAGAGCATCGCCCTTACAAGGCGAGGGTCACTGGTTCAAGCCCAGTAGGACCCACCACTTTTTGTGGTGTATGTCATTAGACATAAACAACAAGACTTCTATTTAAGAAATCCTTGATAGAAGCAGATAAAGTAAAGGGCTGTTAGCTCAGTTGGTAGAGCAGTTGACTTTTAATCAATTGGTCGAAGGTTCAAATCCTTCACAGCCCACCACTTTATTTTAGAATACGAATACAATTTGTGGGTCCTTAGCTCAGTTGGGAGAGCATCGCCCTTACAAGGCGAGGGTCACTGGTTCAAGCCCAGTAGGACCCACCACAATTATTAAGTTTGGTTAACCATTTTATAATACATTTTGTAATATAAATAACGAGACTTTATAAAGAAAGAATTTGGGGCTGTTAGCTCAGTTGGTAGAGCAGTTGACTTTTAATCAATTGGTCGAAGGTTCAAATCCTTCACAGCCCACCACTTTCTTTAGTTCTAATATAGAACACACAGTATTGTCGCGGGATGGAGCAGTTTGGTAGCTCGTCGGGCTCATAACCCGAAGGTCGTTGGTTCAAATCCGGCTCCCGCAACCAGTTAAACGATAGCCACAACTATCGCTAAAAACAATGTGGGTCCTTAGCTCAGTTGGGAGAGCATCGCCCTTACAAGGCGAGGGTCACTGGTTCAAGCCCAGTAGGACCCACCACTTATTTGTGGTGTTATGTCATAAGACATAAACAGCAAGACTTCTATTTAAGGAATCCTTATTAGAAGCACTAAAAGTAAAAGGGCTGTTAGCTCAGTTGGTAGAGCAGTTGACTTTTAATCAATTGGTCGAAGGTTCAAATCCTTCACAGCCCACCACTTTTACTACTATTATTCGTTAGAATAAAGAAAAGTAGAACTAAGAATAAAACAAAAAAGCCTCGCTAATAGCGAGGCTTTTTTGTTTGCGTCGAAAAAAAATTACGCTAAATTACGTTTTCATGACAATGCCATGTATAATGCGCGAAGATATATTTTTTGAGCACTGAGTAATTAGCTATGATCCCCAATGTAGTAGAAATGGAATACCCATTCCCAAAAAAACCAGTACCGTTATCGGCACAAGAAAAACTGGACTATAAAGCACGTATTAAACTGCTTTTAAAAGAAAAAGATGCAGTATTAATTGCACACTATTATACCGATCCTGAAATTCAAGCACTTGCAGAAGAGACAGGCGGTTGTGTTGCGGATTCTTTGGAAATGGCTCGCTTTGGGAATAATCACCCAGCTAAAACGTTAATCATTGCCGGTGTTCGTTTCATGGGTGAAACGGCAAAGATCTTAGCGCCAAGCAAACGTATTATCATGCCTGCATTAGATGCAACTTGTTCATTGGATCTTGGTTGTCCTGTTGAAGAGTTCTCTGCATTCTGTGATGCACATCCTGATCATACCGTTGTGGTATATGCAAATACATCAGCAGCAGTTAAAGCGCGCGCTGACTGGATTGTAACATCAAGTATTGCGCTGGATGTGGTCGATCACCTTGATAGTGACGGTCAAAAATTAATTTGGGGTCCTGACCGCCATCTGGGTGCTTGGATTGAAAAACAAACTGGCGCTAAAATGGTTCGCTGGCAGGGTGCTTGTATCGTACATGATGAATTTAAAGCATCTGCATTAAAACGTTTGAAAGCAGAGAACCCTGATGCAGCGATTCTGGTTCACCCTGAATCACCTGCCGATGTAATCGATCTTGCAGATGCGGTTGGTTCAACGAGTCAATTGATTAAAGCGGCAAAAGAACTACCACAACAAAAACTAATTGTTGCTACGGATAAAGGTATCTTCTTTAAGATGCAACAAGCGTGTCCAGAAAAAGAAATGATTGCGGCTCCAACTGGCGGCAATGGCGCAAGTTGTCGTAGTTGTGCTATGTGTCCTTGGATGGGCATGAATGGTCTTCAAACGATTGAAGATTCATTGATTAATGATGAAGGCCATGAAGTCTTTGTTGATGAAGATATTCGTGTTAAAGCACTTATCCCATTACAGCGTATGTTGAATTTTAACGTATCAAACTAAGCGTTTAACCTTCATAAATTAATTAAGCCTGAATGCCTTTGCTTCAGGCTTTTTTTATCGCTATGTCTCGTTCTAGAATGTGTCTATAAATCTGTAACAGTAATTTTCCCTGCTAATTTAGTCACAGTCCCTTTACCTATTCCTTTCACGTTAACTAAATCTGTTGTGGTGATGAATTCGCCATTGTGAGCACGCCATTGTACGATTTGGGCTGCTTTATATGCTCCAATACCTGGTAAGGCGGTAAGCTCTAATTTACTGGCGGTATTAATATTTAATGGAATTAATAGCGCATCTCCTGATGTTGCAGAGTGGCTGAGATCAAATGCCGTTGTTTCGGTTATCGCAATCGGATCATGGTTTACTGATATGAGTTCAGATATAGCGGCTTGTTCTGCATTTGCATTTGATAACAAAAGTAACGGTGCGGTAACAGCAATATACAGCGCTAAGCGATTCATTTTTTTTAGCATTTTAATTCCTTTATAGTGATAACAAGTAGTTATTCTTTCAGAATTAAACTGTAGTAATGGTGAGCCTTTTTGTTATCAGCAATACTCTCATTGTGGGAGTTATCACATCTTTGAGCGAGGAATTTTATGAATGCGCAAATTTTGAGTATTAAGAAAGTATTAGGTGCAGGGGAGTTTAGGTGAAGTACTACATTCAATGAACCAATCATAGTGTAATGCTAGTGCAATCAAATGTAGTACTCAAATAGGAAATAGTCAGTTATTACTGAACGCTATTTACTATCACTGTTTTCTTTCGGCATATAACGGTAGAGATAAACAACAGTTAATATTGTGAACACTAACATGATGCCTAGAACACCGAACACCTTAAAATCAACCCATAGCTCTTCTGACATGTTAAATGCAATGTAATGATTTAAACCTGCAAGGGCCGAGAAAAATATTGCCCAAGCGGTATTTACACGTGACCAAACAAACTCAGGTAAAACCATCTCTTTACCTAGCATTTTTTTAAGTAGATTTTGTTTGAAAGCATATTGGCTGACCAATAATACAATTGAAAATAGACAGTAAATGACTGTCACTTTCCATTTTATGAAACTTGAATCTTGGGTAAACAAGGTAATGCCACCAAATACAGTCACCATCGCAAAAGTGATTAGCTGCATTTTTTCAACTTTACGATATTTGAACCAGCTAAAGAGTAGTGTGCATGCTGTTACTGCAATTAGTGCTGCTGTTGCAGAATAAATATCGTACATTTTATAAATAACGAAAAATACGATCAGGGGAATAAATTCATTAAATTGTTTCATAAAAATTTTGACTCACGGCTAACGATGTCACTCAGTTTACCATGAAAATTGCAGATATAAAAAAACAGCCTCATGATGAGGCTGTTTTTACATTTCTTTAAATCAAGGATTCAGTATTAAGCTGTTGCTGTAACTGGCTTTTGATTCGTTGTGTCTTCTTGAGTAATAACTTGACCTTCAGCACCGTGCATCCAGTAAATTAGCTTACGTGCAGATGCAAATAGGATCAGTGATGAAATCACTGCGGCTATTGCAATACCACCAAAGATTGCCATTGGACCCGCTTCACCAATTTGCGCACCAATCATACCGGCAACTTTATTCGCAATCGCGTTAAAGCCAAACCAAGCGCCCATCATTAGTGATGCTAAACGTAGCGGTGCTAATTTAGTGATCATCGACAGACCGATTGGAGAAAGACACAATTCGCCCATTGTATGGAAGAAGTATGCACCGACTAACCAGTACATGCTTGTCTTAACAGTTAAGTCACCACCTTGCTCTAATGTTGCAAAGATCATGAAGACAAAACCGATTGCTAGCATCAATAGTGCCATTGCAAATTTAACTGGTGATGTTGGTTCTTTAGGGCCCATTTTAACCCAAATCATACTCACGATAGGTGCACAGGTAATAATGAAGAATGGGTTTAGTGATTGGAACCAAGCAACAGGTACTTCAAAACCACCAATCATACGGTCTGTATAATCATTTGCGTAAAGGTTCATTAGACCACCGGCTTGTTCAAAACCAGCCCAGAAGATGATAACAAACAGGCCTAAAATTAAGATAACTTTAATACGGTCAACTTCAATGGCTGTAAGTGTTGGTTTTTTACCTTTATTCGCAGCTCGTTCTTTTTTTGCTGCCGCTTCAATACCAATATCGCCAAGGTATTTATTAGCAAATAATTTTTGTAATACAACGCTCAGTACCATTGCGATACCAGACATTAAGAAACCAAATTTGTAATCGCCAGTGTACACAACGACTGCGCCGACCATAATACCTGATAAGAAAGCACCAATATTGATACCCATATAGAAGATAGTGAATGCGCCATCACGACGATTATCACCTTCTTCGTAGAGATCACCAACCATGGTTGAAATGTTTGGCTTGAACATACCATTACCAGCAATCAGGAATGCAAGGCCAAGATAAAGGCTTGCAGTACTGCTTAGCGGTAAAATATTTTCAGGAACGAATAATGCGAACTGACCGATTGCCATTAGTACGCCGCCAATTAAGACACTTTTACGTTGGCCGAGGAAATTATCTGCTAACCAGCCACCAATCAGTGGCGTGATATAAACTAGACCTGTATAGGTACCATAAAGAGAAAGGGCATCTGCTTGAGTCCAACCTAAACCTGGAATACCGCCTTGATAGTTAGGATCGGTTAACAATGCAGCAGCTTGTTGGTCTTGAGTTACTGAAACTAGAAAAAGAACAAGAATTGCACGCATGCCATAATAGCTAAAGCGTTCCATCATTTCTGTACTGAATAAAAGGAATAATCCTTTTGGATGACCCATAAATGTATCTGAATTATTAGGATTCATAATATCGCCTGTGTTGTATTTTTGTATTTGTTTTTTATATTTATAATTTTATGCTGATAATTTATTTATTATCAGTCGATTCATTCTTTTATATCCCTTTTGGTAGAGAGTAACAAGCGTGGATATCAATTATCAGAGCTGAGTCACCCTAATTTGAGTTTTTGTTCTATTATTGCAACTTGAATGTTACATTGCTGTTGTTTTTATGAGGCTTTATGGTTGATATATATACATTTAAAAGTAATTCTCATTTAGACTTTAATTTCATCGAAGTTGGCGTAAAATTAAAAGTGAGATAGTGATTAGGATAATCAAGTCAAAATGGCGGACGATAGAAAAGACTGGTACTTACTGTACTGTAAAGGAAAAGAAGAGCTTAGAGCTTCAACAAACCTAAAAAATCAAGGTGTTGAAAGTTTTTATCCAACGATGGCAGTTGAAAAAAAACAACGTAGCAAGTTAATTTGCATGGATGTTGCTATTTTTCCTAATTATTTATTTGTTGAAATCGATAAGGATACGGCAAATTTTAATAGTATTCGCTCGACACGCGGTGTAATTGACTTTGTTAAATGTGGAGCTAATTACACAAAAGTACCTGCTGCATTGGTTGCGGAGCTAAGAGCAAAGCAGTTATGCCGAGATAAATCGGCAAACGAAGTCACAGTATTTAGCGAAGGAGAAAAAGTAATCATTCAGGATGGTGCTTTTAAAGGTATCGAGGCTATTTATCAATGTAAAGATGGGTTAGAACGTTCAGTGTTGCTGATTAATTTGATCAATAAGACAACAACAATGAGTGTCACTAACGCAAAAATAAAAAGTAAGTCAGAGAGTGAGTGTTAAGTCGCTGACATAAATTTAGAATTACCTTCATAAAATCCTTTACTCAGTGATAGCTCTTCTTGCTTGCTACCAGCAGATTTCTGGTAGCTGCGTTAAGTTATGATCTAAACTTAATTCTTGGCATTCACTATCACTGCGTTGATCATTTATCGCTGTTGCGGTTACTCTGAACTGATTGTTTGCCGCGATATCAATGCTGTATAGGTATTTGCTGCTACTAAGATCTACCGCTAAATTATTCAACTCAGCGTATTGTTGCTGCCGACTAAAATGATCCGTTTGTAATAAACTGATGGTTGCTAACTTCATTTTAGCTTGATCGCGGTATGTTGTTAATATGCTGTGGTGGTAATTTGGTAGTGCTATACCAACTAAAATACTGATGATGGCGAGTGTGATGAGTAATTCAATAAGTGTAAACCCTGATGGCATTAACAATTTTAGCATTATGTTCCCCGTATTATTAAATTGCCTTGAGTCTAGGTAATAAATCTACTGTTGGTGATGTTTTAAACAGTGTTGTGATAGTGATTAGGTTTAGGCTAAGGTTAAAGCCTCTGGAACAAGGCTAACTGGCATGCATTAGCATTTAGTTGTTGTGTCTGGCGCCATTTTGTTAGATCATTGCTCACTATTTTATTAAAAATTTACTGTTTGAGGTAAGGAATGAGTCAGGCCGAAGTACGCCCAACGAACTTTATTCGTCAGATTATTGATGAAGATTTAAATTCCGGCAAACACACTAATGTGCACACGCGTTTTCCGCCAGAGCCGAATGGCTTTTTGCATATTGGTCATGCCAAGTCTATTTGTTTGAACTTTGGTATTGCTGACGATTACCAGGGACAGTGTAATCTACGTTTTGATGATACTAACCCAGAAAAAGAAGACATTGATTACGTTCATGCCATTCAAGAAGACGTAAAGTGGTTAGGTTTTAACTGGGATGGCGAAATCCGCTATTCATCAAATTACTTCGATAAGTTATTCGAGTATGCAGTTGAACTTATTCAAGCGGGTAAAGCGTACGTTTGTTTCTTAAATGCAGAAGAAACACGTGAATATCGTGGAACGTTGAATAAGCCAGGTAAGAACAGCCCATACCGTGATACCAGTATTGAAGAAAATCTAGCGTTATTTAATAAAATGCGTGATGCTGGTTTTGCTGATGGCGAATGTTGTTTACGTGCAAAAATTGATATGACTTCATCATTCATGTGTATGCGTGATCCTGTCATTTATCGTATTAAACGTGCTCATCATCACCAGACCGGTGATAAATGGTGCATTTATCCAATGTACGATTTTACGCATTGTATTTCTGATGCGATAGAAGGTATTTCTCACTCTATCTGTACATTAGAATTCCAAGATAACCGTCGTGTTTATGATTGGGTATTAGATAATATCTCAATCGATTGTCGTCCGCGTCAATATGAATTCTCGCGTTTGAATATTGAATATACGATGATGTCTAAGCGTAAGCTTAATGCATTAGTGACAGAAAACCATGTAAGTGGTTGGGATGACCCACGTATGCCAACAATTGCCGGTTTACGTCGTCGTGGTTATACAGCTGCGTCAATTCGTGAGTTTTGCAAACGTATTGGTGTGACGAAACAAATTAATACAATCGAAATGGGTATGCTAGAAGCGTGTATCCGTGAAGATTTAGAAAACTCTGCACCACGTGCGATGGCAGTGCTTGATCCGATTAAATTAGTGATTACTAATTATCCTGAAGATCAAACAGAGCAATTAATTGCGCCGGCTCACCCTAAATTAGAAATGGGTAACCGTACTCTGCCATTTGGCCGTGAACTATTTATTGATCGTGCGGATTTCCGTGAAGAAGCGAACAAGAAATACAAACGTTTAGTATTAGGTAAAGAAGTTCGTTTACGTAATGCATATATCGTTAGAGCCGACGACGTTGTAAAAGATGACGAAGGTAACATCACTGAAATTCACTGTACTTACGACGATGAAACATTGGGTAAGAACCCAAGTGATGGCCGTAAAGCAAAAGGTGTTATTCACTGGGTGTCTGCTACAGGTTCTGTTGATGCAGAAGTACGTGTTTACGATCGTCTATTTAAAATAGAAGATCCTGCAAGTGTTGAAACATTAGAAGAAGCATTGAATGAAGAATCATTAGTTGTTATCAAAACAGCTAAAGTTGAACCAGGTCTTGTTACAGCGCAAGCTGCAAGTGCATACCAGTTTGAACGTGAAGGTTACTTCTGTGCAGATAAAGACTCGACAGCAGATAAGCTTATATTTAACCGTACAGTGTCTTTACGCGGTTAATTAGTATTATGTGTTAGTTATTAAAACCAAGTGGTCATTTATCACTTGGTTTTATTTAATCGAATCATAGGTATAAAAAAAGGAGCTATAGGCTCCTTTTTATTTATCTGTTGTTTAGTCAGTGTGTCTATTTATGCTCACACTTGCCACTAAGTGAACGGCCATACAGGTATAAACTGTGGGCTTGTAATGACATACCATTTTCAGTCGCAATTTCACGTTGACGATCTTCGATCAAGTCATCATGGAATTCAATTACGTGGCCACAATCAAGACATACAAGATGATCGTGGTGCTCTTGAGTTGCCAATTCAAAAACAGATTTACCGCCTTCAAAATAATGGCGTGTCACAATTCCTGCATCATCAAACTGATTTAGTACTCGATATACTGTCGCTAGACCAATTTCTTCGCCTTTGCTAAGCAATTGTTTGTATAACTCTTCGGCACTAGTATGCTGACTGCTAGGGAGTTGTAATAATTCTAAAATTTTAATTCTTGGCAGAGTTATTTTTAATCCTGCCTTTTTTAATGCGCTTTTTCTATCAGTCATAACGTACTCATTTTAAAATAGAGAAAAGTATTTTTTCTTTATATTCTTAGTCATTATATGACGAGACGCAAAAACAATAAACCTCATATTTGTTAAAGCGGGATATAATTACATAAATTTAAGTGTTAACCTGCAATTTGTTAATTCTGGTATGACCAGATATCGTTTTGTGAGGGTTAAATGCAACATTTTTTTAAATATTCTAAAGTTATTCAATCTGGTATTAACCTATGGCCACCTTTTCGTGGCGCAGGTATCCGTATTGATGAGTTATCAGCGGATTATTTACGTTGTAAAGTATCATTGAAGTTTCGTTGGTGGAATAAAAATGCCAATCGTACCCAATATGGCGGTAGCATGTTTTCGATGACCGACCCAATTTACCCGCTGATGTTTATGGGCATTTTAGGTAACGAATATGTGGTCTGGGATAAGGCTGCTGAGATTGAATATATTGCCCCAGGTAAGAAGCGGCTGTTAGCCGAGTTTGAATTGAGCCCTCAGCAGATAGCCGATATTGTTGAAGCAACAAAAGCGGGCAATAAAATATTTCCACAATTTGAGGTTTTAATTAAAGATACCAATGGCACCGAAGTCGCAAAGATTAAGCGTACGCTATATATTCGTAAGAAAGAGAAGTATTGTATAGCTGAAACTGCAGTCGCCTAATAGAGCTGCTCACGTGATGCTGTAAGTATAAGAAGTATAAGAAGTATAAGAAGTATAAGAAGTATAAGAAGTATAAGAAGTATAAGAAGTATAAGAAATAGGGAAGTAGAAGATAAAGGTAAATAACGTGTTGGCACGTGATTTTACCTTTATCTTAATATACCCAAACTATACAGGTTTGCTGGTTGCAGACCTAGACGAGGTTTGGGCATAAACTAAAAGATTAGTCTTCTAGTTCTGCAAGACACATTTCGCTGTGGATCTGTTTTACCCAAGCTTCAACACGTTCTGCGGTTAATTCTGGTTGACGATCTTCGTCGATACCTAAACCAACAAAGTGATTGTCATCAGTTAGTGCTTTCGACGCTTCGTAATCATAACCTTCAGTTGACCATTCACCGATTAATGTACCACCTTTTGCTTCAACAACGTCACGTAGTGTGCCCATTGCATCAAGGAAGTACTCAGCGTAATCTTCTTGGTCACCACAACCAAAGATTGCAACTAGCTTGTCAGAAAAATCAATTTCTTCTAGTGATGGCATGAAATCATCCCAATCACATTGAGATTCGCCATAATACCAAGTCGGAATGCCTAAAATTAATAGGCTGAATTCGTTAATATCTGCAGTTGTTGATTTTGCAATATCTTTAACATCAACAAGTTGTTTACCAAGTTGTTTCTGTATCATCTTAGCAACTACTTCAGTGTTACCAGTGTCACTACCAAAAAATAAGCCTACGCTAGCCATTCTTAAATTATCCTAATAGTTTTAATTTAAACTTATCTTGCTACATGAGTGTGCAATAATTGTTGTATATATTCACTGCGGGTCATATTAGCACTTTTTGCTTTCATATTTAACATATCAAATAAGTCTTGTTCGACTTTTAATTCAATACGTTTTAATCCATTAGCCTTATCTCGGCTCAATTGATTACGTTTATTATGTTTCAACTGCTCTTTGCGTGAGAGTGGATTGGTTTTAGGTCTACCAGCACGCTTCTCTTCAGCAAAAAGGTCAATCGTGGTTCTATCTAAACTTTCCTTTGCCACGTTATTTTCGCCATTGCAGTTAATTGCACTTTATTGCAGTTAATAGTTTTAGTAATTAAATCTGGGTTTCCCAGACAGTGATCAATATTTCTTTAAAAACAAAACCAGCCATACCAAAACAGAGTACAAACCAAACCGACATGCGTCCGAATTTAGGTACATTACCTTTTTTAAGTACATCTTGAATTGCCATACCGATTAAGAAAAACAGTGCGACAAAGAATAACTTAATGCCTATAGCTTCAATTAAGTCAATGTATTCATACAACATATCAAATTTCACCTAAAGTACATAACTGTATTTATTTAGAGTACGAATGGGCAAATATATCACAATGTGGCTAATGACTAAATAAAAAGTCGACTATTATTTTATTAAATATCACGGGTTTTTCGGCATGTAACCAGTGTCCCGTGCCTTGTACTAATTTTGCTTTGGCATGTGGAAAATATTTGGCGATAGCTGATTTATGCGCATTAGTAATATAATCGGAATTCATACCTTTGATAAATAACACAGGTTTATCATACTGTTTATTTACTTCTGGCCAATCAGATATAGCGTCATATTGTGCAATTATGGTGTCCAGCGCATAGTAAAAGTCAAACTGGCCTTGGTCATTTTTATATAAGCCTTTGAGTAGGAATTGTTGCACGCCAGCTTCTTCAACATGCTCTGCCAGTTTTGCTTGTGCTTCACTGCGGCTGCTGATCTCTGCTAACGGTATATTTTTTAAACCAGCAAAGACATTATCATGTCGAGGAGGGTAATCCACTGGTGCAATATCGGCTACCGCCAAACTAGTCACGCGGGTAGGGAAGTTTAGTGCAGTACGCATCGCAATTTTACCGCCCATTGAATGGCCGACAATGTGCGCTTGTTCAATTGTTAAATGATCCATCAACTGAATAATATCATTTGCCATATCATCATAATGCATACTATCATGGCGCATAGATAAGCCATGGTTTCTGACATCAACTGCGATGACTTGATAATCAGTTTTTAGCTGTTTAATTAACATGCCTAAGTTAGTAGCGCTGCCAAATAAACCATGGATAACGATAACAGGAATACCCTGACCGTATATTTTGTGATTAAGTAACATATATCTCTCCGTTATTGTGGCTGATTCTACCGCAATAATTACGTTAATGTCGTGTATGAATCGTCGATAAATGCATCACAGAGGTAATATTTTGCTTATAAGCATAGAGAGAAATCTATTCACAAGGTATAATTAAACTAAATTTATAAGCAAGGATTTACTAGTTAAATATGAAAACGATTGAGCTTGAAGACGACCTATATCGTTATATTGCTAGTCAAACGAAAGATATTGGCGAAAGTGCATCAGATATTTTACGTCGCTTACTTGATGTATCAACAAATGTTTCTGCAGATTTAACGAATGTTGAAGAATCGCAGCAACATGCAGTGGACACCAACAGTGAGACTAAGCAAACAGTAACTAAATCACCGGTAGTAGTAGAACCTGCACCTGTATCTGCACCTATTGTGGTAGAAACAGAAGTAGAAGCAGTTAGCCATTCTACATTGCCAGCCAGTATCGATAAGCTTATTAAAAATAAGAAATTTAAAGAAACGACGGTTTCAGTGACTAAGTTTATTCAGATCTTATCTGTGCTTTATGCTGAAAACCCGAAAGAATTTGATAGTGCGACAGATATTAAAGGTCGTAAACGTATTTACTTTGCAAAGTCAGAAAGTGAATTGTTGAGCGCTGGTAGTACAACAAAGCCGCGTCATATCGAACATACGCCATATTGGGTTATCACGAATACCAATACAGGACGTAAACGTAACATAGTTACGCAGCTAATGGCTGAAATGGGCTATACCCATGCGTTAATTGATGCTGTAAGCCAATCTATCTAATTACAGCCTTCTGACAAGGTATCTAAAATGTGCTTAAGCTTTTTGCTGACATTATTTGAACTGCCTTGTCTGTTTTCTTTTTATTCCTCACTTAAATTATGATCGACCTACTTAAGTTACAGCGTGCCAGTACGCAAAAAAGTCGAACTACGCTCCTCTTTCTATCTATTTTCCTTGTTGCTGTTTCCCTTGTTTCACTCGCGTCGGGTAATTTTAATATTAGTGTCGATGACCTTGTTAATGGCTTATCGCCTTTGCAACAGCAAGTGCTGTTTGAATTACGTTTACCGCGCATAGTTACTGCTATTTTAGTCGGCGCTGCTTTAGCTGTTGCGGGTTGTATTTTACAAGTTTTATTGGCTAACTCACTGGCAGAGCCCGGTGTGATCGGTATTTCATCTTTTGCCAGTTTATTTGCTGTGCTATCCATCGTCTTACTTGATACCTTGCTACCGCAGTGGGCAGGACTGCAGCAGTATATTTTGCCGCTGTCGGCGTTTGTCGGTGCTAGCCTAGTTACTTATCTATTGTATCAAGTGACCAAGAATAATTTACCAACCACCAAAATCTTACTATTAGGCGTTGCGATTGGCATATTTTCGGGTGCGATCATGACTTGGCTATTGTACTTCTCGGATGATAGCAGTATGCGTCAAATGCTTTATTGGATGATGGGGAATCTAGCTTATGGTGCCGATTTTATTTACATTGCCGTGATACCGTTGGCTTTAAGCTTTCTGTGGATAATGCGCCGGGTTGATGCGTTGAATCTTTTACAGTTTGGTGAACAGGGCGCGTTTCAGTCGGGTATTGATGTGCCAAAATTACGTATTCAGCTTATCTTATGCGTAGCTGTATTAACGGGGATATCTGTATCGATGGCGGGGGTAATTAGTTTTATCGGCTTAGTTATTCCGCATATTCTCCGGATATTGGTGACCAGCCAATTACGTTTTTTAGTGCCCGCATCGGCATTATTGGGTGCGAGTTTCTTATTATTGGCAGACTTGATCGCGCGCAGTGCATTTGCGACGGCTGAGTTACCTGTTGGTGCTATTACAGCTAGCCTTGGCGCGCCATTCTTTATCTATCTGTTATTACGTAAACAAGATATCTAAGGCTCGAGAAGACGTTATGAACCCATCTGAAATAATAAAGTTAACCGCGATTAATTATCAGCAACGTTTACATGATATTAATATCTCGGTTGATACAGGCAGTTGTCTATTTTTATTAGGCCCCAACGGCAGTGGTAAAAGCACGCTGTTATCATTACTTGCCGGTCACTCACAAGCTTGCCAAGGTGAATATAGGTTGGCTGCTCGTCGTGTCGCCGATTACCCCATTGCAGAACTTGCACTGCAGCGAGCATGGTTACCACAAGCCTCACCACCGCCGTTCGCTATTCCGGTATATCAGTTCATTGCCCTAGGTTTACACCCCTTAGGTATCAGCTTAGAAGATGATCAGGCTTGCTTGGTGATCAATCAGTTATTAACGCGCTTAGATATAGCCAAGCTAGTCACGCGAAATTGTGACCAATTATCTGGTGGCGAGTGGCAACGTGTTTTGATCGCGCGTACATTAGTGCAGGTATCACCAAGATTAAATCAACAATCTGTACTGTGTTTGTTAGATGAACCGTTAACTGGACTTGATTTGAAGCATCAAATTGAAGTTCTACAGATACTAAAAGAATTTTCACAGCAAGGTATTACAGTCATCGCCTCTATTCATGATCTTAACCTCGCGCTTAACCACGCGTCGGAAGTGTTATTGTTAAACTCTGGGCGGGTTGTTGGGCAGGGTGAAGCCAATCAAATATTAACGGTTGATACCATTAAACAAGTGTATGATGTTGATACTGAATTGTTGGCAGTAAATGGCCGCCATTTCATTGTTTCTGCTGCACTACCAGCATCTGTTTAGTTAGGATCGTATTTTGCAATTACGTAATACCCCTGTCGATAAAATCGAGTTCCTAGGTCATCCAGTTTATATTAAGCGTGATGATTTATTGGATGTGGCTTTTACGGGTAATAAAGCCAGAAAATTCTATCATTTCTTACAGCAAGACCTGTCGCAAGTCGACATCCTCGTTGGTCATGGCTCTGCTCAAGCTAACTCACTGTATTCGTTGTCGGTATTAGCGAAATTAAAACAATGCCAGTTACATTATTATGTCGACCACTTACCCCAGTATCTGATTGATAATCCAAAAGGTAATTATCGCGCTGCATTAGAGCAGGGCGTTAAGATCATCGTTGTTGATTCAGGGCTCTCTGTGATTGAGCACATACAGCAGCATGTATTGCCTAGGCTGGCTGAGCAAGATCAAGCTGCCGTTTTCATCCCTGAAGGTGGTCGTTGTCAGTATGCTGAAACGGGATTGAAAATACTGGCCGATGAAATCAAGGTGTGGGCGAAAGCAAAAGCGTACTCGGACATTCGAGTCATCTTGCCTGCTGGAACTGGAACTACCGCGTTATTTTTACAAAAACACTTACCCTTTGAAGTGCAAGCCTGTGCGTGTGTTGGTGGCGATGGTTATTTAAAACAGCAGTTCTTGGAATTGTGCGCGGATCAATCTTTACATCCGACGATCATCTCGGCAGGAAAAAAGTATCACTTTGGTAAACTGTACCTGCCTTTTTATCATATTTGGGCGGAGTTAAAACAAACTACCAATATTGAGTTTGATTTACTTTACGACCCACTCGCCTGGTTATGTTTACAGCGTGAGTTTATTGCTGAGAATACCCATATCGCAGCAGGACTTGAAAGTACGGATAAACGCCCCATTCTTTATATACACCAAGGTGGATTACAGGGCAATGAAACCATGATACCGCGATATTTACGCAAGCTGGCATTAGTGAAATAAGCTCTCGCGAGTTTAACTTTACTATTTACTATGATTATTGGTATTTATTATTGGTATTTATTATTGTGCAGCGTACAATCCGCTGCTGCTTTATTATAAACATTATTTGAAACTGCAAACGGCGGTTTCTTGAGAGAAGATTATGACATTTAAAATTCATGACAAGCAAACTGCTGAAGCAGTTGAAAAATCACCTGAAGCTCGTTTCAACTATTTCGTATTTCGTGCGGTTAAGTCTGAAGAAGTATGGACATTAGCAGATGAAAACGGTTTTGTTATTAGTGAAACTGAAGGCGAAAGAAGTATTCCAGTTTGGCCACATGCCGAGTTTGCAAGTGAGTGGATCCAAGGTGATTGGTCTGCGTGTCAACCGCTTAAAATTGAAATGGCTGCTTGGCGTAACAACTGGTTGCCAGGTCTTGCTGCAGATGGTGTTGTGATCTCAGTATTTCCAAAAGCAGGCCAAGATGTAGTTGTTGTAGATAGTGAAGAGCTTATCGCTTCATTTAAAGATGAATACGACGCTCAAAAATAGTACTGACAAAATAGTACGGTTAAATAGTACCAGCCCAACAGCTTTACCCATTTTAGTTAGCATAAAGGACATAATTTAGATGAAATTATTCGTCAAAGATCTTACTGTTATTGATTCTTCAGTATTAGATTATTCACGTGGCATTATTGGCCAGAGTTGGTTAGTGGATATCGTTCTGCATGGTGACTTAAATGAACAAAGCATGATCCTTGATTTTGGTATTGTTAAAAAATTAATTAAGTCGACGGTAGATGAACTGGTTGATCATAAATTGATCGTCCCTGCGCATGCTAAATTTTGTGATGTGATGAGTGATGGTGCATTTACCTATGTTGATGCTTGGCGTGAGCACAGTGAGTCAATTCACTTAGCTTGCCCTGACCAAGCATTTGCACTTATCCCAACAGAGCAAATTACCTTAGCAAGTTTAGAAACCTATTTGACTGAGCAGTTAATGCTACGCCTGCCAAATAACGTTAAACAGCTAGATGTAAAATTACGTGAAGAAAAAATTGATGGTGCAGATTACTGTTACAGCCATGGTTTACGTAAACATCTAGGTAATTGCCAGCGTATCGCTCATGGTCATCGCTCGACGATTGAAATTTTGCGTAATGATGAGCGTGATTCAGGTCTCGAACTGAGTTGGGCT
>Ga0209291_1000776_pt1 | contig 30129 bp, 28 predicted proteins | sample GOMGulsemesocosm_FD_184633 | JGI IMG/M metagenome (GOLD analysis project Ga0209291, IMG submission 184633) | Methane-oxidizing microbial communities from mesocosms in the Gulf of Mexico - GOM9B Gulf of Mexico (SPAdes) (version 2) | ecosystem: Environmental > Aquatic > Marine > Cold seeps...
TATGTATTTGTCGCGGTATTACCGATAAACAGCTGATAAAAAGCATTGATGAAGGTGCAACAACAATGAAAGAATTAAGTACTGAGCTTGGTATTGGTAATCAATGTGGCAAGTGCTGTCAATGTGCCAAGAAGGTATTAAACCAAACTAGACTCAAGCAAGCACAACAACAGCCACAGGTAGCCTAACTACATTGAGATTGTAAATAGTTGTCTAAGCCCTCATGGCCGATCAGATATTGCTGACTCTCGATCCAGTCAATTTGTTCTTCAACTTCTTCTAAGATCTCCGTAGCTATATCACGACTGACAAAATCATTGCTTTTTTCACACTCTTCAATCAAGGTTTGTAGTACCACGCGAATACTCAGCTCTAGCTCAATATTCAATTGAATCATTTCAGCAGCCTCTTCACCGATAGCTAAACGCCCTAAGTCCTGTAAATTAGGTAACCCCTGCAAAAATAAAATACGATTAATAAGTTTATCAGCCTGCTTCATTTTTAAAATAGACTGTTTGTAGTCCGCTTTATCCAAGCCCTCTAGCCCCCAATTTTTATACATTCTGGCATGTAAAAAATATTGATTGATCGCAACCAGCTTACAACCTAATGCCTTATTTAATAACATGATGATATTTGTATTTCCTTGCATAATCGCCTCCTGAACGATGAATGTGGTAATACGATAAGAATTAAGAGCCCATGTGCGACTGGATATAATTAGATAAACTGATTTTTTTAATCAAACCTAACTGCTGCTCTAACCAGTAAACATGATCTTCTTCAGTATCAGCGAGTAATGGCAACAATACTTCTCGGGTTTGATAATCACCTTCCTCCTCGCACACTTTAATGCCAGCACGTAATCCGCCAACAACCTCCAGTTCCAGAACCAGATCATTAGTCAGCATACTAGTAACATCATTGCCAATTAATAGGTCCCGGCGATCTTTTAAATTCGGCCGACCTTCAAGAAATAGAATACGTTTAATGAGCGCGTCAGCATGCGTAATTTCTTCTTCCATTTCATGGCTGATCCGTTCATATAATTTTTCTAATCCCCAATCCTGATACATTCGAGAGTGAGTGAAATATTGATCAATTGCTGCTAATTCATTGTGTAATAACCCATTAAGGGTCGCGATAACCTTACTGTTGCCTTTCATCATAAACTCCAATAAACAGGTAGTAGAGTTAAGCTTAGATAACAATCACAGTTTTACCATTACAAGGTGGGAAATTACGAGTTAGATAACAAGACAGAGGGCGATCGCCCTCTGTGAATTTATTCTTTATCATCGTCGTGTTTGGCTTTATCTTCTTCAACAAAATAATCACTTAATTCCACCCAAACTGCTATCCCAACAATACTCAGCACCCCTAGCCACGTACCGGTATCAGCAATAGGAACTTCCATAAGCATGATTAATAAAGCAAAAAAAGCGATTGAAGAATATACTTTTAGTCTGCCACTGGCTTGTAGTAACATACACACTCCTTGTTGATGGTTACTTAAGAGCGCAAAATGATGTCTCGCGTTCATTAACAATTTAACAACATATTGGTAATTTACCAATATGTAATTACGATCACTCACTAATATTAGTCTATTAACGTATATTGACCACATAGAGAAAGCCTGATGAACCCATTATTTTCCGATCCAGAACATGAACTAGATGCCCTCGGTTTACGCTGTCCAGAACCTGTAATGATGGTAAGAAAAACAGTGAGAAAACTAGAGGATGGTCAAACGTTATTGATACTTGCAGACGACCCCGCGACAGTACGTGATATCCCAAGTTTCTGCCAGTTTATGGATCACACCCTAGTGGCTAGCCAGACAGAGCACCTACCGTATCAATACCTGATCAAAAAAGGTGTAAATTAGTCACTCAATATACGCGAATATCAACACTGCATATTCGCGAGCCCTCTATCCCTAGCCAGATTTTCTGCCGAACCCTTGCTAACCTAGCTCGAATACCTGAAAAAACCACACTAACAATACGAAATATTGTAATTTATCCTATATTCATATCTGCGCAGCAGGTATACTTTAATGATTATTTCTTTGCTTTATTGTGCAGATATCATGTCAAAATATAATGTTAAAACCTTTCAAGGGCTGATCCTAGCACTGCAGGATTACTGGGCTCGTCAAGGTTGTGCGATTGTACAACCATTCGATATGGAAGTAGGTGCCGGCACCTCTCACCCAATGACGTTTTTACGCTCATTAGGTCCAGAGCCAATGGCTTATGCTTACGTTCAACCATCGCGTCGTCCAACTGATGGCCGTTATGGTGAAAATCCAAACCGTTTACAACACTACTACCAGTTTCAAGTAGTGCTCAAACCATCACCAGCTAATATCCAAGAATTATACTTGGACTCGCTGAAAGAAGTTGGTCTTGATCCATTGGTTCACGACATCCGCTTCGTTGAAGACAACTGGGAAAACCCAACATTGGGTGCCTGGGGTCTAGGTTGGGAAATCTGGCTAAACGGTATGGAAGTATCGCAGTTTACATACTTCCAAGCAGTTGGTGGTCTTGAATGTAAACCAGTTACAGGCGAAATGACTTACGGTCTTGAACGTCTTGCTATGTACATCCAAGAAGTAGACAGCGTATATGACTTAGTGTGGACAGACGGTCCTCTAGGCACTGTTAAGTATGGTGATATTTTCCACCAAAATGAAGTTGAGCAGTCTACTTACAACTTCGAGCATGCAAATGTTGATTTCCTATTTACTCTCTTTGATGAAAGTGAAAAAGAAGCGCAAAAGCTATTGGATTTAGAAGTGCCACTACCGCTACCAGCATACGAACGTATTCTTGATGCTGGCCACGCATTTAATATGCTAGATGCACGTCATGCAATCTCTGTGACTGAGCGTCAACGCTATATTTTACGTATCCGTACCCTTTCTAAAGGTGTTGCTGAAGCGTATTACGCATCTCGTGAAGCGCTAGGCTTCCCGCTATGTAAAAAAGACAAATAGGAAGTAGCATGGCAACTGAAAATTTATTAATCGAGATTGGTACTGAAGAATTACCACCAAAATCGTTACGCACATTAGCAGAAGCATTTGCGGCAAACTTCCAAGCTGAGCTAGACAAATCAGGTTTAGAATTTGCTGACGTTAACTGGATGGCAGCACCACGTCGTTTAGCATTAACAGTAACAGCGCTTGCAGACTCTCAAGCTGACAAAGTAATTGAAAAACGCGGTCCTGCGATTTCTGTTGCATTTGATGCCGACGGAAATGCAACGAAAGCGGCTCAAGGTTGGGCACGCGGTAATGGTATTACTGTTGAGCAAGCTGGTCGAATTAAAACAGACAAAGGCGAATGGCTACTTCATAAGTCAGAAGTCAAAGGCCAACCAACACAAGCTCTTGTAGCCGACATGGTTGCGACGTCTTTGGCTAAGCTACCTGTTAGCAAGCCGATGCGTTGGGGTTCTAGCCCAATTCAATTCATTCGTCCAGTACATACAATTACGATGTTATTTGGTGCAGAAGCCCTTGAAGGCGAAATCTTAGGTATTAAAGCGGCACGAACTATTCGTGGTCACCGTTTCCTAGGTAAAGGAGATTTCGAATTACCGCACGCTGACAACTATGTGGATCTACTTGAAGATCACGGCATGGTAATGGTTGATTACGAACGTCGTAAAGATGTTATCCGTAAACAAGTGATGGCTGTAGCAGAAGAACATGGCGGTGTTGCTGAAATCGAAGAGGACCTACTTGAAGAAGTAACATCACTAGTAGAATGGCCAGTAACATTAGTAGGTAACTTTGAAGAACGTTACCTAGACGTACCAGCGGAAGCTTTGATCTATACGATGAAAGACAACCAAAAGTACTTCCCAATGCTAAGTAAAGGTGGTGACCTTTTACCTAAGTTTATCTTTGTGTCAAACATCATCAGTAAAGATGTTAGACAAGTAATTGAAGGTAACGAAAAAGTTGTACGCCCTCGCCTAGCAGATGCAGAATTCTTCTTTAACACTGATAAGAAGCGTACTTTAGAAAGTCGTCTTGCTGATCTAGAAACTGTTTTATTCCAAAAACAACTGGGTACGTTAAAAGAGAAATCACAACGCATTGCAGATTTAGCAGCGGCTATTGCTGGTAAAATTTCTGCAAATACTGAGCACGCACAACGCGCAGGTCTATTGGCTAAAGCAGACTTAATGTCAGACATGGTTGTAGAATTCCCTGACGTACAAGGTGTTATGGGCATGCATTATGCCCGCAACGACGGTGAAGCAGAAGAAGTGGCAATAGCACTTAACGAGCAGTATATGCCTCGTTATGCCGGTGACCGTTTACCTGAATCGCTTGTTGCTTGTTCAGTAGCTCTTGCTGACAAACTAGATACATTAGTTGGTATCTTCGGTATTGGTCAAATCCCTAAAGGTGATAAAGACCCGTTCGCACTTCGTCGTGCTGCGATTGGTACACTACGTATCATTATCGAAAAAGACCTGTCTTTAGATCTTATTGATTTAGTTGATACTGCAAAAGCACTATTTGGTGACAAGCTATCAAACGAAAACGTATCAACAGATGTTGTTGCATTCGTACTTGGTCGTTTCCCTGCATGGTACAAAGATGCTGGTATCAGCGTTGATGTTATCCAAGCAGTACTTGCTCGTCGTCCAACGCAGCCAGCTGATTTTGATAAGCGTGTTAAAGCTGTGAATCACTTCCGTGGTTTAGATGCTTCTGCAACATTAGCAGCAGCGAACAAACGTGTTGGTAATATCCTAGCTAAGTTTGAAGGTGAACTAAACTCAGCGGTTGATACATCACTGCTTCAAGAAGATGCTGAAAAAGCATTGGCTTCTGCAGTTGATGCTAAAGTGGAATTACTTGCGCCATTATTTGCAGCCGGTGATTACCAACAAGCATTAACAGAGTTATCCGAACTACGTGAAGTTGTAGATACATTCTTCGACAACGTAATGGTAATGGCTGATGATGAAGCACTTAAAATTAACCGCCTAACATTACTAAATACACTGCGTAACCAATTTTTAAATGTAGCGGATATTTCTGTATTACAGAAGTAAACCTTAATTAGAATTTGTAATCGCAATAAAAAAAGCCAGTATCTATGATGCTGGCTTTTTTATTATCTCGATGACAAGATCAAAATAAATATTGTAACAGGTAACAAAATCACAAATAATATCGAACATGTTCCACGTGGAACATCGGCTATTTTACTTTCTTCAACCGCCCTGTTAAACCCGCTGAATAACGCCAAACGTGATCAAATATTTTCATCAACTCAGGATTACCTTGCGGTGATAATGAAATAGCATGATAACGATTTTTCTGTGCTTTAATTGCACGTACTTTATCTGCCAAATACGTTGGTAACTTCTGTGCTATAAAATCAGAAATAACTAAAGTATCCGCATTTTTATATTGTGCCGAACTCATCAATTCAAGTGACTTTTCGATTACAGGTTGCAGGTCTGTACCACCACGAAAGCTTGATGACAAGAAAGTTAGCATCGTCGATAAGCTGGTACTTTGCGTTACTGGAAAGGTGATCACTTCATTAGAAAACATCATCAAGTAGCATTGACGTCGTTGCTCAAATGCAACTTGTAGCAAAGCATAACAAATCGATTTGGCAGTCAGTTCAGGAAAGCCTTGCATCGATGTTGAGCTATCAACACAGATAATAAAAGGCCCGCCTATTTGCTCATCAGCATCGGTAATATCACGATACTGGGTTATTTTTTTATACTGTTGCAGCGCGCCTTGATACTGATAAGTCAATAAGTGGCGCTCTACATAGCGTTTATAAAAGATGATCTCTAACTCAGGAAACGTTAAGTTAACCGCTTCGGTTTGCAGCATCCGTGAGATTTCATCACTGTAGGTAACGCCTTGCATATCATCTGGAACATTATCTTGATAGCTATTATCCAATACCCAGGTTTCATAACTGTTAGGTGTTTCTTCCGGATTAATGTGTGCAAGCGCCATACGTCCGAGCTCAGAGGCAATTTGTTTAACTTCTTTGTTCTTACGTAAATTAGCAGCATAACGTTGCAGCAACTTGGTATCTAAATGGGTCAACTTACCTTTAGCCAGATCCCATAGACGTTCACCATTGCACAATAAATCACTGTCGAGCACACCTTCTAATTGTTCAATAGTTTCTTCACGCTCGGCTAATTCGATCAATAACTGTTCCCGCTTTTCTTCGATTAAACGGTTTTGTTCTTGATACATCATTAACTCAATTACTTGCTGCCAGCTATCTAAAAAAACGGCAAAGAACACATCATCCTGCATATTTCTATTTTGCTGATAGATAGTTAATCCAGTTTGATAAAATGACGAGTCGGCTTTTATCTTACTCAGAATACCTTCAACTTTATTTCTAAAGTCACTCGGACTCAATAATCTTGCCGTCTCGCACAAATGGACCTCATTGCTCAAACCAGCAGGTAATGGCATATCCGCTAATAAGGCCGTGACCTGATGCTTCCAATCGCTGATGTAAGCCAGTTTAATCTCACTGGTTACCCGATTATTAGCAGTAATATCTAACAGAGCATCATCAACTAATTGTCGAATAGCTGGGTTTTGATTATAAGACTTAGCCATGCCTATTAGCCTTGTTCAAACAAACGTGCAATGGCATTCAAACGATCTAATAGCGACGCTTTATGCTGCACTAAATTATTCAGCTCTAATGATAATGAACCAAGACTGGTTGCAACATCATCCATAAAGTCATCACTGACAAAAATATTATGGTTCGTTAAGCTAAACTCTCGCTGGCTTTTCTTCAACTTATCCGCTATCAACGTGATCTCTTTATCTATCTCAGCTAGAGGTTGTAACCAGTTTTCATCAATATTCAGCGTAACATCCGAAACTATAACAGCAACCGGAATACTCTTATTGGCAAAGTTTTGGACTTGTAAATGCTGATTAGCATCGACAGAAAAGTTTAACCAAACATCGTTACGGTGATCATTCACATAGCCTTTTACTAAACAAGAGCCTGTTCTTATCTGTTTTTGGAAATCATCCAAACCAACATGTACCCACTTTGCGGTTTCTTGTGAGCCCTGCTCTAATACATCGTACTCACCCAATAATGCAATCTTACATAAACCCGGAATACCATTCAGACTCGACTTGCGCACAAATTCACGATCTAACTTATAGCGTAATTTGGTTAATAGCACATCAGAGATCAAACGAGTTGCAAAGCGATCAATAAACTCAGCATCAAGTTTAATCAATCGATTCTTGATACTCGCTAACGCAGAATTCACTTCATCTTGGTCACAGAAACGTTTACTGGCAAATTGGTGAGTGGCTTCGATAATGACATCTCGCGATTCCAGGTCATGCCAAATACAATCTTTAAGAATAAATAAATCGGTTTCTGTTACTTCATCACGACCATTAAAATAAGCACAGGCTTGTAACAGACGCATTGATTTTTTCCAACGACGATCAGAGACATAAACGGGTTCAACAATCATCTCACCACTGGTATTACGTTGCTCTAAAAATAACTTAAGCTCGTAAATTATCTCAAAACAATGCTCACTGAGACGTACTTGATTAATCTCGTTTTGCCAAAGTTCGAACTCATCATTACTCACTTTTACGATCTTATCGTTTGTTTGGCGTAATGGTTTCTGAATCAACATCGCTTTGAAATTACGCTTATCTTGAATAGGCTCTAAATATAGACGTAGTAACATACGATCATACAAGGCTTCCAAGCCTGAATCAGCACTCGGTAATTCATTTGATGCCGAAACAATAACCCGCATAGGTACTTTTTGATGTTCAATACCATTATGGAAGGTACGCTCATTAATTACGGTTAATAAGGTATTTAAGATCGCAGGTCCCGCTTTCCAAATTTCATCAAGAAACACCACTTCAGCTTCTGGTAAATAACCTTTAGTTAAACGTACATATTTACCTTCATCCTTCAGCGCCTTAATTGATAGTGGGCCAAAGATCTCTTCAGGTGTTGAAAATCGCGTCATTAAATATTCGAAGTAACTTTCATCTTCAAAAATTTCAATCATACGTTTCGCAATCAAACTTTTAGCAATACCCGGCGGCCCTAATAAAAACACACTTTCACCACTTAAGGCGGCTAATAAACATAATCTTATGGCATCTCTACGTTCATAAATACCATAAGAAAGATGATCTATTAGTGTTTCAATACGTTCTGATAACAAATTTCTTTGCATAGGAATAAGCTCTTCCTGCCTCTTTAAAGGCTATTATTTTAATCTTGGAGTTCAACCTTACCTTATCTGTCGCGGACAATAAATACATAATGAGTAGAGTGTTTTTTTTATTATTACAGCTTTGATATTCAGTACTTTTGGCTATAAGCACAGCCTTTTTTAAATGATGTTCCACGTGGAACATTGCCAATGTCGATTGTATTAAAACCCTTTTCTTTCACGTGAAACATTCCCAGTAAGAAAAATAAATTTGCATCTCTCGTACTATCGACAACCGTGTCAAGTTCAGCTATGTTGGTTGTTTACCCTTTAAATAATTACAAGAAGTGCTGATATGGAATTCTCATTGTTTGGTCAAAGATTTACTCAATTCTCGGGGATCACGCAGCTAATGCATGATCTAAATGAAGGTATTCGCAGCGGTGATGATGTCATCATGCTCGGAGGTGGTAACCCTGCTCAAATCCCTGAGATGCTGAGGCGCTTTAACAGTGAAGCACAACAATTATTAAGCAGTGGTGATCTAGTTGCAGCAATGTCTAACTACGATGGTCCACAAGGAAAGAACAGTTTCACCACAGCACTTGCTACATTATTAAATAAAACCTACGGCTGGGAATTAACCGATAAAAACATAGCCCTAACTAATGGCAGCCAAAATGCCTTCTTCTACCTATTCAACTTATTCGCAGGTGATTTTTCCGGTAATAAGAAAAAAAAGGTATTGTTTCCATTAGCTCCGGAATACATAGGTTATACAGACACAGCACTAAGCGATGACTTTTTTGAGACGGTGAAGCCTAAGATTGAATTACTCGATGGTGGTTTATTTAAATACCATGTTGATTTTGACAACCTCCATATTACCGATGATATTGGTTTAATCTGTGTATCGCGCCCAACTAATCCAACCGGTAATGTATTAACCGATGAAGAAATGCAACGTCTTGATGCACTGGCCAAACAGCATAATATCCCCCTACTGATAGATAACGCTTATGGTACACCGTTTCCAAATATTATATTTGAACCAGTAGAACCTATTTACAACGACAATACCATCTTATGTATGAGTCTTTCAAAACTCGGCTTACCCGGCACCCGTTGCGGTATCGTGATTGGTAATGAAGAAGTCATTTCCGCAATCTCGAACTTAAGCGGTATTATTAACTTAGCACCTGGTAGCTTAGGGCCAATGCTGGCACAAAACCTTGTAGAGTCTGGTGACATCATTAGCTTAAGTGAGAATGTGATCAAGCCTTACTATTATGCCAAAGCACAGCAAGCCGTGACTTGGTTACAAGACAGTATTACCGATGAACGATTCCGAATTCATAAACCGGAAGGCGCAATCTTCTTATGGTTATGGTTCAAAGACCTGCCTATCAGCAGCCAAGAACTGTATGAGCGCTTAAAAACACGTGGAGTTCTCATTGTATCGGGTCATCATTTCTTTCCTGGTCTCGATGAAGAATGGCGTCATACCGATGAATGTATCCGCATGAACTATTCGCAGCCAGATGAGGCAGTACAACGAGGGATCAAGATAATTGCCGAAGAAGTACAAAAAGCTTACGCTGAAATGGTAGTAATAAGTACAGCAACCGCTTAATCTTATAGAATAAGTTTGCAGTAAACGGTTACTGTACTTATCTGAATTATTAAATAAAAAATCAACAGATACAAAAAAGGAGCCACTAGGCTCCTTTTTAATACATTCAATATAGCGAGATTAGAAATCTAAGTTAGCTACTTTTAATGCATTTTCTTCGATAAATTCACGACGCGGTTCAACATGATCACCCATTAAGGTTGTGAATAATTGATCGGCTGCAACAGCATCTTCAATACGCACTTGCAACATACGACGCGTTTCAGGATCCATAGTTGTTTCCCATAACTGACTAGGATTCATTTCACCTAGACCTTTATAACGTTGGATGTAGCTACCACGTTTTGATTCAGCCATTAACCAGTTTAGCGCTTCAACAAAATCCGTTACTTCACGGCTCTTCTCTCCACGCTTAATATAAGCGCCTTCTTCAAGCAAATTCGCGATACCTAAACCAGTAATTGTTGCGTACTCTTTTGAGTTAAAGAAGCCGGGCGTAAAGTCATAATCAGTATCTAGACCATGCTGACGAACAGAAAACACAGGATAGAATAATTGGCTTTCTTCATCTTGTACAACACGTACAGAATATAAAGTACCAGTCACCTCTTTCGCTGTCAGTGTTGCCACCAATGCTTCAGCCCATACCGTTGTTGACGCTTCATCAGTTAACATCTCAGCTGTTAATACTGATTGATAGATCATTTCGTTAGTGAACACTTTTGGTAAGCTACGGTTTAATTTAGCCATCAAACGTTCAATTTTACGGTAGCCATTCACTAATTCTTCTAACGCTGCGCCTTGAATTGCAGGTGCATCAGAGTTAACAAATAGACCAGCACCGTCGAGTGCAATTGTCGTTAGGTATTGTGTTAAGTCTGCATCATCTTTGATATAGCGTTCTTGTTTACCTTTTTTCATTTTATAAAGCGGTGGTTGTGCAATATAAATGTAACCACGCTCAATAAGCTCTGGCATTTGACGGAAGAAAAAAGTCAGCAATAACGTACGGATATGTGAACCATCGACGTCGGCATCGGTCATGATAATGATTTGATGATAACGCGTTTTATCCGGGTTATATTCATCACGGCCAATACCACAACCCATTGCAGTAATTAATGTTGCAACTTCTTGTGATGATAACATTTTATCAAAACGTGCTTTTTCTACGTTTAAGATCTTACCTTTCAACGGTAGAATTGCTTGGTTTTTACGATTACGCCCCTGCTTGGCTGAACCGCCAGCAGAGTCACCTTCCACAATATAAAGTTCAGAAAGTGCAGGATCTTTTTCCTGACAATCCGCAAGTTTACCAGGCAGACCAGCTAAATCTAACGCACCTTTACGACGTGTCATTTCACGTGCTTTACGTGCAGCTTCACGCGCACGTGATGCATCGATAATTTTAGTCACAACCGTTGATGCTTCTTTCGGATTCTCTAGCAAGTATTCAGCTAGCTTTTCACCCATAGCTTGTTCTACAGCAGATTTAACTTCTGAAGACACTAATTTATCTTTAGTTTGTGAAGAGAACTTAGGATCAGGTACCTTCACAGAAATAACAGCAGTTAGACCTTCACGGGCATCATCACCAGTAGCAGTCGACGACTTGGCTTTTTTCAAGAAGCCTTCTTTTTCCATGTAGTTGTTTAACGTACGCGTTAATGCACCACGGAAACCTGCAAGGTGAGTACCACCATCGCGTTGTGGAATATTATTAGTAAAGCAATAAATGCCTTCTTGGAAACCATCGTTCCACTGCATAGCAACTTCAACAGTAATTCCATCTTCACGTTCAACAGAGAAGTGAAATGCGTCTTTGTTGATTGGTGTTTTGTTAACGTTTAAGTAATCAACAAATGCCTTGATACCACCTTCATAAACGAAATGATCCGATTTTCCGTCTTCACGTTCATCAATTAATTTAATTGAAACACCTGAATTTAGGAAAGATAACTCACGTAAACGTTTTGCTAAAATATCATAATGAAATAATGTATTGGTGAAAGTCTCATGACTAGGCCAAAAGCGTAATTCAGTACCCGTTGTATCAATATCACCAATCACAGCGATCGGCGCTTGTGGTTCACCATGACGATAAATTTGCTGATGGATATGACCGTGGCGATGAATGGTTAATTCTAATTTTTCTGATAATGCATTTACAACAGAAACACCTACACCGTGTAAACCACCAGATACTTTATATGAATTATCATCGAATTTACCACCGGCATGCAGTACCGTTAAAATAACTTCGGCAGCAGAAACACCCTCTTCTTCATGAATATCAACCGGAATACCACGACCGTCATCACTAACAGATACAGAACCATCTTCGTGTATCGTTACTACAACATCAGTACAATGACCCGCTAATGCTTCATCGATAGAGTTATCTACAACCTCAAATACCATGTGGTGCAAACCTGAACCATCATCAGTATCACCAATATACATACCGGGGCGCTTACGCACCGCGTCCAAGCCTTTCAGTACTTTAATACTTGAAGAGTCGTAATTATTTTCAGACATAGTTAGCTCTCGCGCCTTTATATTTAAAATTCAATTAATTTGCCATGTTCCACGTGAAACATTTTACAGCTTTCTGTTAAAAGAGCTGTTACCTGACTTTTCTCAATAGCCGTAACAAATACTTGAGCCTTACTCTCAATCAGATACTGCGCCAGCAACTTCCGTTTACTGTCATCAAGCTCTGAGGAAAAGTCATCGATTAAAAAAGTGCATCGCTTATTGCTATGCTGACTTAAAAAAAGTCCCTGACTTAATCGCATTGCGCACACAGCCAATTTAAGTTGACCTCTTGATAAAATATCGTGTGCCGGTACTCCGTTCGCTCTAATTCGGATATCCGCTTTTTGCGGACCTAAGCTAGTGTAACCTAACTGTTGATCACGCATAAAATTTTGTTTTAATAATTCAGCTAACTCGATACCACTATCCCATCCTTGATAATAGCGAATATCAAATTCATACTCGGGTAAGAAGTCTGCCAAGGCAGATTTAATTATCGGATTAAGCTGTTCAAGATAACGACTGCGCATCTGCGCAATAATAGTCCCTTGAACTGCAAACTCCTTATCCCAATATGCTAGCTCAGCATAACGCTTGCCCGATTTTAAAATAGCATTACGCTGTTTTAATAATCGCGTCAACTTTGCCCATGTCGCAAAAAATTCAGGTTCCACGTGGAACACGCCCCAATCAACAAATTGTCGACGTAATTTAGGACCACTTGAAAGTAAGGTAAAACTTTCAGGATGAATTAATTGTAATGGTAATATGCCGGGTAATTCTGCCAACCGTTCTGCTTTTTGTCCGGCAATTTTTAATTCTGTATCACTGTTTTTTGATTTCTTTAACCCGATAGTAGTGATCTGCTCATCGTTTAATCGCTGCTGACATTGCGAAAATAAAATGAAATCCTTCTCACCATGTTTTACAACGCGACTGGTTAAGTGAGTTCGAAAAGAACGCCCTAACCCCAAGTAATGAATCGCTTCAAGTACACTTGATTTACCACTGCCATTCTCACCGAGAATAATATTAACACCCACACCCGGTTGCATGGATACTTGTTGAATATTTCTAAAATCGGTGATATTTAGCTTAACCAGTCCCATCTAAACTTATAACCGCATTGGCATAACAACATACAATGCTTGATCAGATTGTTCATCTTCAATCAAGGCACTGCTGTTAGCATCTAGTAATGACATTTTAACTTTGTCACATTTAAGCGTGTTTAATACGTCTAATACATAACTTACGTTAAAGCTAATCTCTAACTCATCGTAGCCAAACTCAACATCAAGTAACTCTTCAGCTTCTTCTTGCTCTGGGTTATTGGCCGTAATCTTAAGTAGACCTTGGTTCATATTCAGACGCACACCACGGAATTTTTCATTCGATAAAATAGCGGCACGTGAGAAGGCTTGTTTCAATTCTTCACGACCAGATATTAACATCTTATCGGCATTTTTTGGTAATACCCGACGGTAATCAGGAAAACGACCATCAACCAATTTACAAGTAAAAACAAAACCGCCGGTGATAGCACGAATGTTATTACTCCCTAACTGAATCTTAACCATGTCTTCTTCACTGTCTAACAAGCGCACTAATTCAAGTACACCTTTACGCGGTACGATAACTTGCTGCTGCGCGAGATTAGCATCATGCTGACAACTTGCGACAGCTAGGCGGTGGCCATCGGTGGCGACAGTTCGTAGCACATTACCTTCAGTTTCAAATAACATACCGTTAAGATAATAACGTACATCCTGACTTGCCATTGAGAACTGGGTATTATCAATCAATCGACGTAATGAACCTTGCAGCAGTTCAAATTCAATATCGTTATCCCAATCTTCAATATTTGGAAATTCTGTTGCAGGTAACGTTGATAAAGAAAAACGGCTACGTCCTGATTTCACCACAATACGATCATTCGCATAATTGACTTGAATTTGTGCACCATCAGGTAACCCTCGACATATATCGAGGAATTTTTTCGCAGGCACGGTAGTACGGCCTTCACTGAACTCACCTTCAAGACTAACTTGACCAATTAACTCGACTTCCAGATCAGTACCCGTTAACGATAATTTACCATCTTTGGCATCAAGTAATACATTACCTAAGATCGGTAAAGTTGGACGGTTACCCAAGGCACCCGATACCAACTGTAGCGGTCGTAATAATGCTTCGCGATTAATTGTAAACTGCATTTAATATAACCTTTTTTACGACGATAGTGTTCTGATCAAATTCGAATAATCTTCTTTAATATCGTGATTTTCTTCTTTCAGTTGCACTATTTTACGACAAGCATGTAATACAGTGGTATGGTCACGGCCACCAAACGCATCACCAATTTCCGGTAAGCTGTGATTGGTTAATTCTTTGGCTAATGCCATCGCGACTTGACGTGGTCTGGCAACAGAACGACTACGACGCTTCGACAACAAATCGGCGATTTTAATCTTATAATATTCTGCAACTGTCTTTTGAATATTATCAATGGTCACCAGTTTTTCTTGCAGTGCTAATAAATCACGTAATGCCTCTCGGACAAAGTCAATATTAATAGCACGACCCGTAAAGTTAGCATTCGCGATAACTCGATTCAATGCCCCTTCCAGCTCACGTACATTCGAACGTAAACGTTTGGCAATAAAGAACGCTACTTCATCGGGTAAATGAATGTTACTTTCAACCGCTTTACGCATTAAGATGGCAACACGAGTTTCCAATTCTGGTGGTTCAATGGCAATAGTTAAACCCCAACCAAAACGAGATTTCAATCTATCTTCAACACCATCAATCTCTTTTGGATAACGATCGGAAGTTAAAATAATCTGTTGGTTACCTTCAAGTAAGGCATTAAAAGTATGAAAAAATTCTTCTTGTGAACGTTCTTTCTTAGCAAAAAATTGAATGTCATCAATCAATAATGCATCAACACTGCGGTAATAATTTTTGAACGCTTCAATGGCATTGTTCTGTAATGCTTTAACCATGTCCTGAACAAAACGCTCAGAGTGCATATAGATCACTTTGGCATTAGGTTTTTGCGCTTTAATACCATTACCAACTGCGTGTAATAAATGCGTTTTACCTAAACCTGTGCCACCGTATAGAAATAACGGGTTATAAGCACCACCCGGATTACTCGCTACCTGCTGTGCAGCTGCACGTGCTAATTGGTTTGACTTACCTTCAACAAAGTTGTCGAACGTATACGTTAAATTCACATTGCTACGGTGATTAATTGTCGGCTGCTGTGGCGAGCTAGATTCCCACGGGTCCAGTGCTGGTCTTGAGATCACTTTTTGAGTAACTACACGATCAACCTTGGTAGTCGTTTGTGTTACCTTCGTCGCTTTACCACCAATATCAAAACGTAAGATAGGTGCATCGGCACCACAAAACTCATCGAATAATGCCGTAATTGAATTAAGGTATTTGTCTCGAACCCAATCAAGTACAAAACGATTCGGAGCATACAAGGTGAGAGTACTGTCGGTAAGTTCAGCTTTCAGTGGGCGTAACCACATACTGAATTCAGTAGAAGAAAGCTCATTTTGTAAGCGCGAAAGGCACTGCTGCCAAAGAGAAACGGACACTCTCCACACTCCAGATAAAAATAAAGAATAATGGATTATTTTACTGCTAATTGTGCATAAGCGCTAGCATGAATAAACACTTATCCACACAAAAGCAAAATAAAAACCAATAAGGTGCGAATAGATATGAAAAAACCAGTAAATATAATAAATCACGCTATCTTTTAGCAATTAGTTATAACTAAACGCTATTTATAATTCATTTTACATTAGAATATCATGCACGCATTAAACATATTATTTGCGTAACCAGGGTGGCTCATGAAAAAACTATTATTAGCAGCAGCAATGCTTGTAAGTACAACATTAACAAGCGTAGCACACGCACAAGAAACAATTAAAGTCGGTATGTCAGGTAACTACTTCCCGTTCACTTTTTCAAAAAATGATCAACTCCAAGGTTTTGAAGTGGATTTATGGAAAGAGATCGCCAAACGTAATGATTCAAAAGTAAAATTCATTACTGTTAATTTTTCCGGCCTATTTGGAATGCTAGAAACAGGTCGTATCGATACGATTTCAAATCAAGTAACCATCACTCCTGCACGCACAGCCAAATATTCATTTAGCCAAACTTACGTGTATGATGGTGCTCAAGTCGTGGTAAGAAAAGGCAATACCGAAATTAATGGTGTTGATGACCTTGCAAACAAAACAGTTGGCGTAAACTTAGGCTCTAATTTTGCTGATTTATTACGCAAATACGATACCAATAACAACATTACCATCAAAACCTACGACACTGGTATCGAACGTGATGTAGCATTAGGTCGTACCGATGCGTTTGTGATGGATCGTTTATCATCACTTGAATTAATTAACAAATCACCATTACCGTTACAACTTGCAGGCCCAACGTTTGAAACTATCGAAAATGCAATGCCATTTTTGAAAACAGAAAAACAAGAAGCACTACGCCTAAAAGTAAATACAACGCTGGATAGCATGCGTGCAGATGGCACTCTAGCTGCAATTTCAGAAAAATGGTTCTCAACGGATATCACTGTAAAATAAATGCAATTTAATCTTGAGTACATGCTAAATCTGTTCCCGATACTGCTTAAGTATTTGGGAACAACCATGCAGATGGCACTGATTGGTGTCTTTTTCGCCCTGATAATAGCCATTGGCTTAGCGGTTGTACGCACGTTCAAAATACCTGTGCTCAATCAATTAGCTATGTTATTTATTTCTTTCTTTCGTGGTACCCCGCTCCTTGTACAGTTATTTTTGCTTTATTACGGTCTGCCGCGAGTATTCCCAATATTGATAAACATGGATGCATTTACCGCATCCGTGATTGGATTAACCCTGCACTTTGCTGCTTACAAGGCTGAAAGTATCCGCGCAGCAATCATGGCGGTGGATAAATCACAGATGGAAGCCTCACTCAGTATCGGAATGACCTCGAGTCAAGCGATGCGCCGTATCGTGCTCCCACAGGCTGCGCGAATTGCGACACCATCATTGATGAATTACTTTATCGATATGATCAAAAGCACATCTTTAGCATTTACGCTAGGTGTTACCGAGATCATGGCGAAAACGCAGATGGAAGCTTCATCAAGTTTTTACTTCTTCGAAAGCTATCTGGCTGTTGCGCTGATTTACTGGGCAGTGGTACTCGTCTTTACCCAAATACAAGTTCATTTAGAACGTTATCTCAATAAGGCGTATTAGCATGATCAAAGTAGCTAATTTAAGTAAGCATTTTGGTGAGAATGTGGTTTTACGCCAAATTAATTTAGATATCAAAGAAGGTGAGACCACCGTTATTATCGGTCCTTCAGGAACAGGAAAATCAACACTATTACGTTGTTTAAACTTTCTAGAGCAACCAACAACCGCTACTATTACTATTGATGATTTAGTTGTAGATGCCAATAGTGCCACTAAAAAACAAATTACGGAGCTGCGTAAAAAAACCGCCTTTGTGTTCCAAAACTATGCACTGTTTGCCAATAAAACGGCGCTCGAGAACATAACCGAGGGCTTAGTTACCGTCCGAGGTAAGTCGGCTGAAACCGCAAGAAAGGAAGCGCTTACTATCCTTAAAAGTATTGGTTTAAGTGATAAAAAGGATAGCTACCCTTCTTCACTTTCAGGTGGACAGCAACAACGAATCGGCATAGCACGAGCAATGGCAGCACAAAGTAAAGTAATCTTATTTGACGAGCCGACATCAGCATTAGACCCTGAATGGGTGGGTGAAGTTCTCGGATTAATGCGTGAATTGGCCAACCAAAAGCAAACAATGCTAATTGTTACGCACGAAATGCAATTTGCAAAAGAAATCGCAGACCGGGTGATTTTTATGGATCAAGGTCAGATTATTGAACAAGGATCCGCGGATATGATCTTTAATAACCCGCAAGATCCTCGTACTCGAACATTTTTACAGCGAGTAAATCAATAATCAGTCGTTATAAAGTGGATAAATTAGCAGCGCTTACTTGTTAGTTAGTAAATAGCCTGTATAATTCCCCGCTTGATCCCTTGTGATCAGATTGGAATAACAGCAATTATTAAACCGAATTATAATTTTTATCTGTATAGATAAGAATTTAGCCTATTATTTCATGTATCCAATCGCATAATAATCGGCCGAGAATATCGAATTTAAGTAAGATATTGCTATTTTCACGAGGCGAGTATTGATTAATTATTGACTTGTTTTACAAGAATGATTAAAATTCCGCCTCTTTTTGTGTTAGTCAAGTTGACGACCGGTCATTATTTCTTGGCTAACTCAACATAACTGTACAGTTAAATTTATAACGGATAAAGCTATGAAACGTACTTTTCAACCAAGTAACCTTAAGCGTAAACGTTCACACGGTTTCCGCGCACGTAAAGCAACTGTAGGTGGCCGTAAGGTTCTTGCACGTCGCCGTGCAAAAGGTCGTAAGACTTTAAGCGCTTAATTATCAGACGTGATAGATAAGAGCTTTCCTCGGGAGTTACGTTTGTTAACTCCCGAACACTTCAAAAACGTATTCGCAGACCCTGTGCGATCAGCCTCACCTCATATAACTATACTTGCCAAAAATAACTCACTTGGACATCCTCGTCTTGGTTTAGCTGTACCTAAAAAAGCGATTAAACTTGCTGTCGGCCGTAACCGAGTTAAGCGTCTATTTAGAGAGAGTTTTCGGACACGCCAACATGATTTTCCTAATGTTGATATCGTGGTTATCGCTAAATCAGGTATTGCAAACTTGGAAAATGCAGAAATCGATGCATTATTGGAGAAGTTATGGCGCAAACTTTGTCGCCGTTGCAATGGTTAGGCACCAAATTAATACGAGGGTACCAATTATTCATTAGTCCGATGATTGGGCCTCGCTGTCGCTTCACTCCAACGTGTTCTCAATACGCGATAGAATCAATAAAACTCCACGGATTTACAAAAGGTTGTTGGCTCACAGCCAAACGTCTATTAATATGTCATCCTTTTAGTAATAAACATGGTTACGATCCTGTACCAGAACCCAAACAAAGAGATTAATTAGATTATGGAATCCCAACGTAATTTACTTGTCATCGGATTATTGTTTGTCAGCTTTTTGCTATTCACCGAGTGGCAAAATAAAGACAACCCGGTTGCAGTACCAACAACGACTCAAGCGATCAGCAATGGTTTAACTGGCGATATACCAGCAGGCAGTGACTCATCAACTGATGCGCCAAACAGCAAACAATCAAATAACCTGATCACGATTAGCTCAGATGTACTTGAACTGACTATCGATACATTAGGTGGTGATATTGTTCGCGCCGACTTACTTGACCATGCTACAGAATTAGATTCTGAAGAACGTTTCACCTTATTACAAAATGATGCGACAAATGTTTATGTCGCACAAAGTGGTCTTATTGGTAAAAATGGTCCAGATGCAAATGCAAATGGTCGTCCACAATATAGTACGACAGCGAAAAGCTTCACTATTTCAGGTGATACATTAGATATCCCATTATCATATACAGACGAGAATGGAGTTAAATTTACGAAAGTATTTACTCTTACACGCGGTAGTTATGATATTGAAGTTAGCTACAAAGTTAACAACCAATCTGCTAATGCGATTTCGGTGCAAATGTACGGTCAATTAAAACAAAATATTGATCTTGCAGAAGACGAAGGTAGCAGCATGATGATGAAAGCTTATCGTGGTGCAGCACTCGGCACGACAGATAAGCGTTATGAAAAATACGATTTCAGTGATATCAGCGATGCGAACCTAAGCCGTACAACTACAGCTGGTTGGGTTGGTATGTTACAGCATTACTTTGTAACAGCCTGGATCCCTGGCGATAGCCAAAACCATTTCTATAGCTTAAACATTGGTCGTACTGAGTTTACTAAAGGTCAAGCGATCATTGGTTTCAAACAACCAGTTGAAACAGTTGCCGCAAACAGCGAAAAAACTATCTCAGCAAAACTTTGGGTTGGTCCAAAATTACAAGATGAGATGGGTGAACTGGTTGAAGGCCTTGACCTAACCGTTGATTACAGCTGGTTGTGGTTCATTGCACAACCGCTATTTAAATTACTTCAGTTCTTCCATGGCTTAGTAGGTAACTGGGGTATTGCTGTAATAATGATCACGTTTACCGTGCGTGGTGCAATGTATCCGCTAACCAAAGCGCAATACACATCAATGGCAAAAATGCGTTTACTGCAACCTAAACTGACTGCACTGCGTGAAAAATGTGGTGACGACAAACAAAAAATGTCGCAATCAATGATGGCTTTGTATAAAGAAGAAAAAGTAAATCCATTAGGTGGTTGTTTCCCAATGATCATCCAAATGCCTATTTTCATCTCATTATACTGGGCACTAATGGAAAGTGTGGAATTACGTCACGCGCCATTTGCATTGTGGATTAATGATTTATCAGCACAAGACCCGTACTACGTATTACCGCTATTAATGGGTGTTACTATGTACATGATCCAAAAAATGTCTCCGACACAAGTTCAGGACCCAATGCAACAGAAAGTAATGCAGTTTATGCCTGTTATGTTTACTTTCTTCTTCTTGTGGTTCCCTGCAGGTCTAGTTCTATACTGGTTAATGAGTAACGTGGTTACTATTATCCAACAAACTATTATTTTCCGAGCTCTGGAAAAACAAGGTTTGCATAGTAAGAAATAAACTTGCTAACCTTATCAAGGCGGCCCTTGTGCCGCCTTTTTTCATATCAGAAACCTTACTATCTTCGGGTAATCACATGCTAACTAATGAAACTATCATTGCTCAAGCCACACCGCCAGGACGAGGTGGTGTTGGTATTATTCGTATCTCTGGACCAAAAACAGAGTTAGTCGCTCAGGCTGTTTTAAATAAAATTCCAACAGTGCGTAAAGCCGATTACTTATCTTTCCTGGATGAAGAGCAGCAAACAATTGACCAAGGTATCGCGATCTTGTTCAAAGCACCAAATTCATTTACTGGTGAAGATGTTTTAGAATTACAAGGTCATGGTGGCCCTGTGATAATGGATATGCTGATGCGTCGAATTCTAAAAATAGACGGTATTAGAATGGCCCGTCCAGGGGAATTCTCAGAGCGTGCATTCCTCAATGATAAAATGGATTTAACCCAAGCTGAAGCAATTGCAGATCTAATCGATGCAACCTCTGAACGCGCAGTTAAATCAGCAATGAACTCACTGCAAGGAGAGTTCTCGAAAAAGATTAATACTCTAACCGAAAGTTTAATTCACTTACGCATTTATGTTGAAGCGTCGATTGATTTTCCAGAAGAAGAAGTTGATTTTCTTGCTGATGGTAAAATAGCCCAAGCATTGTATAAGATCATGGATAACCTTACAGCTGTACAGAAAGAAGCAAAGCAAGGAACCATCATTCGCGAAGGTATGAAGGTTGTTATTGCAGGTCGTCCTAACGCCGGTAAATCAAGCTTGCTAAATGCATTAGCAGGGAAAGAATCTGCGATTGTGACAGACATCGCAGGCACTACGCGTGACGTATTACGTGAACATATCCATATTGATGGCATGCCATTACATATTATTGATACAGCTGGTTTACGCGAAAGCCCGGATCGTGTTGAACAAATCGGTATTGAACGAGCTTGGGAAGAGATCAACAATGCGGATCAAGTTCTATTTATGGTTGACGGAACCACAACAGATGCAACGGATCCTGCCGAGATTTGGCCTGACTTTATTGATCGCCTACCATCATCGATCGGACTCACCGTGATCAGAAATAAAATGGATCTAACCGGAGAGACCTTAACATCGAGTGAAGATCAAGGCCATTCCATTTTTAAAATATCAGCAAAAGAGAATCTTGGTTTAGACGAATTAAAAAACCATTTAAAAGAATGCATGGGTTATCAAAGTAATACAGAAGGTGGGTTTATTGCTCGACGTCGTCACTTAGATGCGATAGAGAAAGCCGATGAGCACCTTCAAGTAGGCAAATACCAACTTGAAGTGTATATGGCTGGTGAGCTTCTTGCAGAAGAACTACGATTAGCGCAAGAGCAACTGTCAGAAATAACCGGCGAGTTCACTTCGGATGATCTTCTTGGCCGTATCTTTACTTCATTCTGTATCGGTAAATAAAAATAAAAGTGATGATCCTAATTGGGATCATCACTTTATCCACAGCATCAAAATTTACCATTGAAGCAAGATCATGATACCCACATCCAATACACTTCAGCAACGATTCAACAAGATCCTATTACAAAGCCATCCACAGAGTTACCCACAACTTAAGCCCGCTGAATAACAACAATAATAACAACTAAAACTGTAAATATAGTGGCTTTGTAAAGCATTTTTTTAGACCTTAAAAATGGGTTTAGTCGATTAAAAAATTAGACTTTATACCCCGGCAATACAAACCTTAATATCTAACTTATGCTCTATACAAAACTCACTGGCCTGCAGCTGAGAGATATATCCCTGCGCTAACAGCAAGTTTATTTCACTGTATAAGTTAGCCTCCTCTAATAGCTTACCAGGCCCCGTGTGCTCTATCACAGAGCTAGCTTCAACTTGTTCATATAACGCTTTAACCACAGGTCCAGGTAACTGCCAAGATTGTGCTATCAGTGCAGACAAGCGCAATGAATGCTTAGTCATCATTTGACGGAATAACTTGGAGTTTGGTCTAAACTGTGGATCACTAATATTCATCTCATCCACAATCAATTTAAACAATGCAATTTTACCCACATCATGGATCAAACCAATGAAATATGCTAAATCAGGATCACCCCCCCTACTCTTCGCCAGCTTTTTTGCCCACAAGGCAGTGGTTAACGAATGTTTCCACAAATACTGACCAAACAACTTAAAATAGATCGGCTTTATTTCGGTTATATTTTGCATAACGATCGTCAATACAATCGATTTAATTTGCAAACCACCTAAACGAACAACGGCCTCTTGTAAACTTGTCACTTCTTGAGAGCCTAATTGATAGTGCGCAGAATTGACTAACTTAATCACATCCGCAGCAAGAGCAGGATCTTGGGTAATCAAGGCTGTCAATTGCTGTGCAGTATAATTATCACTGTCAATTAAGCTTGATACTTTATGTAATACCGCAGGTAATCTAACTACATTCAAAGCAATGTTTTCAGGGCACGCTACACTTGCTTCAACTTTAAGCAAAATACTTTTTTCTAATGGGTTCAAGCCCAAATTAGCCTCTGTATTCACTTCCTGATTATTAAACAATAAATCATAAAAAAGAGAACTAGTGTCAATTATCTCATCCCTCACAGCGACATCAGGTATACTGACTTTAGGTGTCGCAACATTATTAATGACAGGTTTAGTGGTTTTTTTTCTTACTTGTTCTGTCGCGTTAAAGTTCCCGAATACATTAATAAAACGTTGAAATAATGAAGCCATAAGCGCCTTAATCAGCAATAAATAAAATAGTTATAATTGATGATATTTTACAATAAAACTATCGTAATAAACCATAAAATAAGAGGAAAACATGTATACATTTGAAATTATTGTTGGCACTACACTGGGATCTGCAGAATATGTAGCTGATCATTTAGCTGAGAAACTTGTTGATCAAGGTTTTCAAGCCAACATACACCTCGATCCTCAGCTAAAGGATTTACCGATCAACAAAAACAACCCTTGGATCATCTGCACAGCAACCCACGGCGCTGGTGATTACCCAGAAAACATAGCCCCGTTCGCACAACAACTCGCACAAAACAATCCCGATTTAAGCTTGATTAAATACAGTGTGATCGCACTAGGCTCTAAATCTTATGATCAATTTTGCAATGCAGGACACATGATCGATCGTCAATTAACACTATTAAATGCCGAAAAGGTGGCGATCGCACTCGAAATTTGCACGCTGGAAACGCCGATTCCTGAAGATGCGATCGACATATGGTTCCCTGAATGGTCTAAAAAATGGCTATAATATAACCATGATCGTGTTTTTTTATTTTTATTTTCTGTGGATAACTATAGATCTTTCTTGTGATCAACCTATAGTTATCCTTGTAGAATAAATCAGTGTACACATGAGCTGTGTATAACTAGGCTATTTACACCCAACTTATACGTAACAAGCACAACCCTTACTAACAGCAAGTGATCACAGCTAAACGCATGATCTTTCTAGATCAAAGAGGGTTATCAACAGATCAAGCCGCCCTTAATAATAGATCTAATAAGATCTCTTATAAGATCTTAAGATCAACAGTTAGATCTAAATTAAAAATATATTTAAGATCATTTGCATCTGTTAGAGAAAACCGTAAACTGTGCCGCTCTGAATATATCCGCCAAATAAAACCGAGGTGATACATGGCATACCATGAACAATTTGAAGTTATCGTCGTAGGTGGCGGACATGCTGGCACAGAAGCTGCTGCTGCTGCTGCTCGTATGGGACGAAATACATTATTATTAACCCATAACATCGATACGCTTGGACATATGTCATGTAATCCAGCCATCGGTGGTATTGGTAAAGGTCACTTGGTTAAAGAAATTGATGCACTTGGCGGCATTATGGGTCAAGCCACTGACCTCGGTGGTATCCAATTTAGAACATTAAATTCAAGTAAAGGTCCGGCAGTTCGAGCGACACGTGCACAAGCGGATCGTTTATTGTATAAATCAGCAGTACGCCAAAAACTTGAAAATCAGCAAAACTTAACTATATTCCAACAGTCTGTTGATGATCTTATTATTGAAAACGATCGTGTTGTTGGTGTTGTAACGCAAGCAGGACTTAAGTTTAAAGCGAAATCAGTTGTATTGACGGTTGGTACATTCCTTGATGGGCTTATCCACATTGGCTTACAGAACTATGCAGGTGGCCGAGCTGGCGATCCTGCATCCGTTTCGTTAGCCGCACGTTTACGTGAATTGCCTATCCGTACTAGTCGTTTGAAAACTGGCACCCCGCCTCGTATTGATGGTCGTACAATTGATTTCTCTGTGATGGAAGAGCAACACGGTGATGCACCTACACCGGTATTTTCTTTCATTGGTAGTCGTAAAGATCATCCACAACAGATACCTTGTTACATTACTCATACTAATAATAAGACCCATGATGTGATCCGTAGTGGTATGGATCGTAGCCCAATGTACACAGGTGTGATCGAAGGCATAGGCCCACGTTATTGTCCATCGATCGAAGATAAGATCACTCGATTTGCAGATAAAGAATCGCATCAGATTTTTATCGAGCCTGAAGGCTTAACAACGCATGAAGTTTACCCTAACGGCATCTCAACAAGTTTACCGTATGATGTACAAGTCGATCTTGTTCGTTCGATCCGTGGTTTAGAGAATGCCCATATTACTCGCCCTGGTTATGCGATCGAGTATGATTACTTCGATCCCCGTGATCTTAAGTTGACGTTAGAAAGTAAATTTATCGAAGGCTTGTTCTTAGCTGGTCAAATTAACGGTACTACAGGTTATGAAGAAGCCGCGGCACAAGGTCTACTTGCTGGTTTAAATGCAGCACGCACAGCACGAGAAGAAGATACATGGCATCCACGCCGTGATCAGGCTTACTTAGGTGTATTAATCGACGATCTTGCAACATTAGGGACCAAAGAACCGTACCGTATGTTTACCAGTCGTGCTGAATACCGCCTATTACTGCGTGAAGATAACGCGGATGCTCGTTTAACGGAGCAAGGTCGTGAACTCGGTTTAGTTGATGATCATCGCTGGCAAGTGTTTAACGAGAAAATGGAAGCCATTGAACTGGAACAACAACGTTTACGCTCTACTTGGATCAATCCTAATAAAGCATTTGCGGATAAGATCAATGCATTACTGGCTAAACCACTCTCACGCGAACATACATTGGAAGATCTTGTTCGTCGTCCTGAGGTCACCTACGATGCCTTGATGACAATCGAAGAGCTGGGTCCTAAACTGGAGCATGAATCTGCTGCAGAACAAGTTGAAATTACAATTAAATATGAAGGTTATATTAACCGTCAGAAAACTGAGATTGAAAAGCAACTGCGTCATGAAAATACCTTGTTGCCAACGGATTTAGATTACGCAAAAATTAAAGGTCTTTCTAATGAGGTTGTAGCTAAGTTAATCGAAGTTAAACCACAAACGATTGGCATGGCATCTCGTATTTCAGGTATCACACCTGCTGCGATTTCAATTCTGTTAATTTATTTGAAAAAACAAAACCTACTCAATAAATAAATAATGAGTACAACAGCCACCGTTAACGCATTTATCGGTGGCTATATAACTGCATTTTTGACATCATTCCCTAATTCGCAATGCTACTATTTAACTAAGGTGCCTCTACCTTACTTAGTAGGTTGTCTTTTTCTTTTTTTCTACGATTTAATATTAACTTAAATAATCGCGTTTTACCGGAGTAAATCTACGTATGATCAACCGCCTCGAAGCATTATTAGCGCAAACCTCTTTGGTTGTTACTGATACACAAAAGCAACAATTAGTGGCATTAGTGGCTTTATTACACAAGTGGAATAAAGCATACAATCTAACTTCGGTACGTGATCCAGATGAAATGTTAGTAAAACATATCATGGACAGTCTTGTCGTGAGCCCTTATTTAGAAGGTGAACGTTTTATTGATGTAGGTACTGGCCCTGGCTTACCTGGTTTACCGCTAGCAATCATGAATCCTGATAAAGAATTTGTGTTACTTGATAGTTTAGGTAAACGAATTCGTTTTATTACCCAAGCTGTACACGAATTAAAATTAACCAACGTCACACCTGTGCAATCTCGTGTCGAAGAGTATCACCCAGAAATTAAATTTGATGGGGTATTAAGTCGTGCGTTTGCTTCACTAGAAGATATGTTACATTGGTGTAAGCACCTACCAAAACCAGATGGATTGTTTTATGCGTTGAAAGGGGTAAAACCAACGGGTGAAATCAAAACATTGAATACTAAATTTAAACTGGAAGTTGCATATAAACTAACAGTGCCAGAGTTAGAGGGCGAACGTCATCTAATCGTCATGTCTGAGATTAAATAATAGGGAACATTTGTGGGCAAAATCATAGCAATAGCTAACCAAAAAGGTGGCGTAGGAAAAACAACTACTTGTGTCAATTTAGCAGCCTCAATGTCGGCGACTAAACGTAAGGTATTGCTGATTGATCTTGATCCACAAGGTAATGCAACCATGGGCAGTGGTGTCGACAAATATAGCGTCGAATATTCTGCCTATGATTTATTGGTTGATGAGAAACCTGTAAAAGAAGTCGTGGTTACTGAAACGTCGGGTAAATATCATCTGATTGCAGCTAACCAAGATGTCACTGCGGCAGAAATTAAGTTAATGGCATTCTTTGCCCGCGAATTACGGTTAAAGAATGCATTAGTGGCGGTGAAAGACTATTACGATTATATTTTTATTGATTGTCCGCCATCGCTAAACTTATTAACAATTAATGCCATGGCTGCTGCTGACTCAATTATAGTGCCAATGCAATGTGAATATTATGCGTTAGAAGGACTTACCGCATTGATGGATACCACCAGTAAATTATCCGCCGCTGTGAATCCTGAGTTAAAAATCGAAGGCATACTACGTACTATGTATGACCCACGTAACCGATTAGCATCTGACGTCTCCGAACAACTAAAGCAACATTTCGGGGATAAAGTCTATCGCACGGTGATCCCGCGTAATGTTCGCTTAGCTGAAGCGCCGAGTTTTGGTGCGCCTGCCATGTATTATGATAAATCATCTAACGGGGCTAAAGCGTATTTAGCACTCGCAGGTGAAATTATTCGTCGTCAAGAATTAGCTGATGAACAGAGCGAACAGACAAAGGAACAAGCATGAACGCGAAAAAACGAGGGTTAGGTAAAGGTCTGGATGCTTTGCTCGGTACCAGTGCCATTGCAAGAACCAAAGAACAAGTTGAAGATGATTTACCGCAATCGATACTAACCGTTGAAAGTGAATTCAAAAAATTACCGATTGAATGGTTGTATCCAGGTAAGTATCAACCACGTAAAGACATGGCTACGGATGCCTTAGATGAATTAGCAGCATCAATTACAGCACAAGGTATTATCCAACCTATCGTGGTGCGTGAATTGAGCGCGCAAAAATTTGAAATTATTGCTGGCGAACGTCGCTGGCGAGCTGCACAATTAGCGGGTTTAAGTAAAGTCCCTTGTATTGTCAAAGATGTGGCTGACGAAGCGGTTATGGCGATGTCTCTAATTGAAAATATTCAACGTGAAGACTTAAATGCAATGGAAGAATCAACTGCATTACAGCGTTTAATCGAAGAATTTTCGTTAACCCATCAACAGGTCGCTGATGCAGTGGGTAAATCACGCGCTTCAGTCTCTAATTTATTACGCTTAAATAGCTTAAATAGCGACGTTAAAATATTACTTGAGCATGGTGATATTGAGATGGGTCATGCCCGAGCATTATTGGCACTTGAAGGTGAACTGCAATCACAAGCGGCAAGCAATATTGCCCAGCGAGGTTTAACGGTTCGGGATACCGAAAAATTGGTGCGAAAGCTACTTGAACCTAAAGCTGAAATAAGCCCAATAAAGGTGAAAGATCCCGATGTTGTTAACCTAGAATATCGCTTATCTGAACGATTAAAAGCCAAAGTTATCATAAAACAAGGTGCAAATGGATGTGGGAAGTTAACAATTGATTATACTAGCCTTGCTGAATTGGATGATATAGTTGCAACTTTGGGTTAAATTTTGACCTCTGGGTGATAAAGATCAAATTAAGTTAATATTTTTTAAAGTTCAGTTATGAGTCAATAAATATTATTTAGCTCAGTAAGATACGCTTTTCTTTACAATAATCTTCACTTGAAATATCAAAGGTTTATATTTTACCCGGTGTCAAAATAACTTTATTTCATAATAACTGCGTTGTATAGAATTTAATATTATAAGGGTGGTACTCATTAGTGGGTAACACCTGTCATATCTCATTTTTCAGAATATTCTACTTAGCTTTCCTTATCTGGCTTGCAATGAGTTGCATTAGCACCACTTCAACGTATAATTTATCCTGCTTTTAGAAGCGTTTTTATATATTTTTTTTGAATGCTTCAAAAAGATTGTTTTAGGGGTTTATTGTGTCAAATAAATTAGCAATGAATGCGTTCAGTCAAGCTATTAAATTGATTGTATTTCAGGTGCTATTAGTGGCCGTTTGCGCATTAACCTTTTTGCTTATTGATGGTGAGCTTTCAGCTCGCTCTGCACTCTTTGGTGGCATTATTTATGTCTTGCCAAATTACATTTTTACCCGTTTGGCTTTCCGGTTTATGGGCGCCAGACAGATTAAAGATGTTGTAGCATCATTTGCATTAGGTGAATCGCTAAAATTGGTACTGACAGTTGTGTTCTTTATTGCGGTATTAGGTTTCGTTAAGGTGAATTATCTTCCTCTTTACGTGACGTTCTCATTAGCAATTGGCTCACAATTATTTGCTCCTTATTTTATGAACAAAAAACTGGGATGAAAAATGTCTGCAACAGGTGAAGCACTAACGTCGACCCAATATATCCAACATCACTTAACTAATTTAGCGGTTGGTGAAG
>Ga0209291_1000777_pt1 | contig 30115 bp, 35 predicted proteins | sample GOMGulsemesocosm_FD_184633 | JGI IMG/M metagenome (GOLD analysis project Ga0209291, IMG submission 184633) | Methane-oxidizing microbial communities from mesocosms in the Gulf of Mexico - GOM9B Gulf of Mexico (SPAdes) (version 2) | ecosystem: Environmental > Aquatic > Marine > Cold seeps...
ATATTTATACAGGCATAGGTTTAAAAGGTAAATCCCTATATCGTTTACCCGATGCCGCAAATACAGCATTGCTCAGCGCTGGGGCAAAAGGTGCAACACCAGGCTCACCTAAACCGGTTGGGCTTTCATCTGAGTCAGCAATATGTACGCGAACATTCGGCATATCAGAAATACGCATAACAGGGTAGTTATGAAAGTTTGAATTAACCACGGCTCCTTCCCTGAAAGTAATTTCAGTACTTAAGGCGAGTGACATTCCCATAACTACGGCACCTTCCATTTGTGCTGTTGCGCCGTCAGTATTGAGAATTTGTCCACAATCTATCGCACAATCAACATTGAGTACTTTGATGTCATCGCCGTTAACTTCAACATGTACTGCCATGGCAACAAAGCTTTTAAAGCTGTAATGTACGGCTAAACCAATACCTTGACCCTTAGGTAGTTTTGAGCGTTCATGCCAAGCTGATTTTTTGGCTACGCTGGTTAGTAATTTTTTAGCGCGTTGCACTTGTTCTTGCTGGTCTTTATTTTTATTGTTGTCAAAAAGTTGAGTCACAAAAGTTAAAGAGTCTTGTTTAGCTTTATGGGCAAGTTCATCGGCAAATGTGCTAAAAGCAAAACCATAAAATATTGCATATACCGCACGATACCAACCAATACGAGTATGTGCTTTAGCATCACCAGACTCTGCTCTAAAATTTTCAATACCAAATAAGTGATCGGTGACATCGCCTAAAGTCTGCGCAGACGCCCTAACTAATGATGGATTAAATAAAGTGCCGATAGACGGAAAGGCCGCACGATGTAGCCAGCCAGTAACCTTGCCATTTTCATCCATCGAAGCTTCGATGTGTTGCGCATTAATGGAATGATAATAGCCAGTGCGCATATCTTCTTCACGCGACCAAATAAGCTGAATAGGTGCGCCGGTTTCTTGGGAGATAACAGCGGCCTCATGAACATAATCACACTTAAACTTACGGCCAAAAGCGCCTCCTGCCATGGCAACATGAACAACGATGTCTTTAGGTTCACGTTTTAAGTACTGTCCTAGTACCTTTTGGATATCAGCAGGACTCTGCGTCGAAGCCCATACTTCACATGAATCTTTTTGTACCCAAACAACACTGGCATTTGGCTCCATAGGGGCATGTGACAAATGACCGCCAGTATAAGTCGCTGAGACCTTATGCTTTGCATTACTGAATGCCGTATCAATATTACCTCGCTCAGCAGCCAAGGTGGCCGGCTTTTCAACATTAGCCACTAATTGTTTTTTATAGGCTTTGGTATCGTATGAGGCGTTGTCGCCTAAATTCCATTCGATGTTTAATTTTTTTACCGCTTGCTGTGCTGTCCAGCTATTGTCAGCAACGACAGCAACACCACCAATAGAGCCAAAAGGTATGTCAAAGCGTGGAATAACCACGACATCGCTAACCCCTTTCATTTTTAACGCGTCCGCTTTATCGATACTTTTGAGACTACCGCCTAATACAGGGCAATGAACTATCGCAGCATATTTTAAATCGGGTATTTTAGTGTCTACACCATAGGTTCGTTGACCAACAATCACTTCACCTTGGTCATGACGCGGTAAGTCTGTACCAATATAATTAAAGTCTTTTTTCTTTTTAAGTATTGGTTTTTCGGGAACTGGCATATTGGCAGCAATACTGGCTAGTTCGCCATAACCCAGCTTTTGTTGATTTGTTTTGTTAATAACAAAATGTTTTTCTGCGAAACAATTATCAGGTGAGGTTTTCCATACTTTAGCGGCAGCAGCAATTAACATCGCTTTTGCGGTGGCTCCGGCTTCTCGCATCGGTTGGAACATGACTCTAATACTGGCTGAACCTCCTGTCGCTTGAGGACCAAACTTTTCGTCTCCATCCGCTTGTTTTACGCTAACACGCTGCCAATCAGCTTCCATCTCATCGGCAACAGCAGAAGGTAAAGCCGTACTGATGCCTTGCCCCATTTCACAACGACCGCAATAGATAGTGGTATCGCCATTATCGCTAAGGTGAATAAAAGCATTAAGCGTAGCATTGGCATCTTTCATTATGCCCTTTTCAGCTAACGCATTGCCGGGTAGGGCAACTGAAAGTACTAATCCGCCAGTGGCTACACCGGCTGTTTTTAAAAAGTTGCGGCGACTTAACGTTGAAATACTCATGTTAAACCTCCTTGCTTAAAGTGTCAGCAGCTTCAACTATGGCTTTTTTAATACGTTGATAGGTACCACATCGGCAAATATTACCTTGCATTGCCGTATCAATTTCGTCTTCACTTGGCGAAGCATTAACAGCAAGTAAACTTGCGGCATTCATAATTTGACCGGCCTGACAGTAGCCGCACTGTGGCACGTTATTATTCAGCCATGCTTTTTGCAACGGATGATCACCATGTTCAGATAAGCCTTCAATTGTTGTTATTTCCTTATCAACTAAATTACTTACCGAGGTAACGCAGGAGCGCACTGCTTGGCCATTAACATGAACCGTACAGGCGCCACATAAGCCACTACCACAGCCAAACTTGGTGCCGGTAAACTCTAATCTGTCTCGAAGAAACCACAGTAGCGGCATATCACCGTCTACATCAATTTCATGCTCTTTTCCGTTGATCATCATTGACTGTTTCATAATTTTAATTTCCTATCTTATTGTTCTCTTAGACTATCTTTATATTTAGATTTACACAAAAGTAAAATCGACGAAGCGTAGTGTAATTGCGATTAAGTACTAACCTAGTGGTAAATATAATTTCTGTGAAAATAATAAGTCTAGTAAAAAATAAATGCATGTTTACTTATTATAAAACGCGACAAATTATGTAACGGGTTATGTCTAAAAAATAGTCAGCAATGAAATTGTGGATAATTAAAAAACTAGCTGAGATATTGAGAGGTGTTATCTTAAAAAATTTATTGCCGATAAATGAATTAATTTATGACGAACTACGGTCTATAAAATTCAGCTATGTCAGCTACTACAAACAAGAGTATATAAATTAATATGAATTCAGTAAAACAAGCCATGCCCGTATCATTTTTACTTACACTGCTGCTATCACTCACCTTTTTTATAGCCCCTTCTTTTGCTAAAGTCTCTTCAATTGACGTCGGGCCAACGGTTGGAAATAAAGCACCAACTTTAGTGGTGATGGATCAAAATAAAATGCCTGTAAGTATTGATGATTTATCGGCCAAAAAAGGTTTAATCATATTGTTTTTCCGCTCAGCTGATTGGTGTCCATTCTGCAAACGTCATTTAATTGAACTGAACGAATATGCAAATAAATTTAAAGCGCTTGGTTACGGTGTTGCGGCTATTTCTTATGATTCCCCCGAAATGTTAACTGCATTTTCTCAGATGCATAAACTGACTTATCCACTTTTATCGGATCAAGGTGCAGCGACGGTTAAAGCCTACGATATTTTAAATGCTCAATATAAAGAGGGTGATGAGGACTATGGTATACCTTACCCCGGCGTTGTAGTTATTACGCCAGATGGAAATATAGATCATAAATATTTTTTTGAAGGCTATCGTAAACGCGTTAAATTCCACGATTTATATCAGCAACTGAACTTGGTTAAGTCGCAGTAATTTCTATTTATAAAGATAAATAGCGTTGGGCAGGTATGAAGCAATGTTAGGGATAATAAGCTTAGCTGTGTAGGCTTTTTTGTGTCGTTATCTATGATTAAGGTTCTGTTTTATATAAAGGTCTGTTTTTATTCTAGGCAGACCTTTATTATGCTTTCACCTGTTTTTTTCAAACGTTAAAGTACCGTATTATAAATTGTCAGGTCTTAAGTAAGCAATGTCATCTTCATCATCAGCATGAAAGTCATAACCGCCGTCAAAGTCATCATTTAATTCATTAGCAACCGTTATTGGCAGTTCTAATATTTCTTGAATATAAATAGAGATATTTTCTTGGTCATTGATAATCCCCTTCAATTCAATGAAATCTAATAAATTAATATCTTGCAGGTAACTTTTAGTTAATATTGATAATTGTTCAGTAAAACTTGTGATACAAGTTTCTATTTTATCGAGTACTAAGTCTTTCTCTGTACTAGTAAGGTATGTATTCAGCTGCTGATATAGAGTATTAGTGAACACTTTTTTATCGCTATCAATGAGTAATAGTGCAATGGCGGTATTAATAAATTTTTGTAACTCAAATTTTAATACATCTTCATCATTATCAATCAGCAGGGTACTTGCACAATAGCTCGCCGCAATACTTTTATAAACCTGTAGCAGCTTAGCACTTTTATAACCTTCATCGGCTAATGCTGTATGCATAAGTCTTATGTCTGAGGTGTCGTTTATGGTCAATGCATAACTAGAAATAGATATTTCTTCGAAGTATGAAGGAGATACTTTCTTTAATTGCGCATATTTTGCCCAACCGGCTCTAAAGCAGTAAACAATACCATGGTTTTTTAGAATATCTTTTGCTTGCTCAGTATCGTTATCGCAAAGATCGAGTAAACCTAAGTTGCTCATACCCAGTACGATTTCACAGCCTTTCTTTATTTGATCCGCATAAATAATTGATAAATTGTCAGAAGCTATTCTCAACGACATATCGGATAATTGTTGCTTGGTTTTATGCATAAATTCTGGCGTAAAATAACCTTCACTTTCTCCGTCTTTTAAAACTAAAAGTAAAAAGGGGTGGTTTCTTAACTCTGCAATCTTCATTGATGAATCCCAATCAATTAACGTTCTCAATTAATTTTCTTAAATAATGCACGCAAATACAACTGTTCATATAAGTGAGCTAAATACTGTTTTGATCTGTTTGTTTACGACTTAAAGTGGTGCAAACATATCATCTGTATCCATTTCAACGGCAGTAACTCTTTGTTTGTTCGCATTTTGTTTTAACGCATTTTCAATGTTTTCGAGCGTGCCATTAGTACTAACCGTCATGACTTCACGATAGGCTTCTTCGTTTAAGGTTTTTATTTTCATTAACAATTCTTCAATACTGCCAGATGTTTGCTCTTCATCTTCTTCAATTTCAGAAAAATCGTGACCGATAAAGGGTAAAGATAAATACAAAAGACCGAAGTCGTCTTCAACAATGGCGTTTAATACTTCTAATTGTTTTTCTTCATCATCAGAAGAAAGAAAAATTTGTGTTAATAAGCTATGGGCTTCAGTTTGTGCACAAAACACGTGGTCTTCATCCATATTTTGCCAGTAAGAGGGTTCAACATTTAATAGCTGCTTAATCGACTCTGCGTCCATCAACCACGTGGCAATCGAAGGAATGGTAGCGTCGTGTTCTCTAACTATTTTCGCAACTGTTAAAATATCCATTTCGGTTAACACAGCAAGCATAGTCTCATCGCCTTGCTCAGAGGCAATTGCTTCTAATGAAGTGCCAGCACGTCTACCGCTATGTTGGGCTTGTTCAATAATATCGGTAGCAAGAATTAATGCATTTTTTGTCAAGGTGATTCCTTAAAACTTAGTATATTTAATAATTAGATTAATGAATTAGGTTTATCAAGCTTAGTAGTTCTCGTCATAGTCATTATTTTCATCATTATCGACCTGACTATATTCATCTACTTCAGCTTTTAAAGGGGTAGCATCATAAAGGTTATAAAAATGAATGAGTAAAATGGCTGTTTTTAAATCTTGCTCTGCGTGTGTCATTATTTCAGTAACACAACCACGAGCATCAGCATGTACTCCAACAAAAGGCTTTATTTCGGCCCATGAAGGTTCATTTTCAAGCTCTACTTTTGCCAAGCTTTTACTGTCTATTCTAATCTTGGTTGATATAGCCATCGCTAATTGGTCAACCATGCCATTAAATAATAAAGGCATTTGTTTTAATTGTTCGAATAAATTTGATAAATAATTTGATAATAAATCAGGGTTTTCAGGATCCGATAACGAACTCATATTTTCTAAATACATAGAAAAATCATCAGTTAAATAATCGGGTACACTTGTTTCAGTTTGCATTCTTCTTTCCTAATGAAAAGTCTAATAGAGAGCCTAATGAAAAGTCTAACAAAAGTTTAATTGAAAAATTACTTCAAAACTTAACTAAAGCGGAGTAAAAGCACTTTGCCAAAAAGCATCGGCAATTTCCCGGGGATCCGTTATTACGGTATAGTTGCTTTTTAAGTATAAAGAGCGTTTTTTTGGATCAGAGATAACATCATAAGCCTGTTGAATTAACTGAAATTTCTCTTTGGCTTCACTACTGTCATTTCTATCTGGATGATATTTATTCGCGAGTTTTCGATAAGCTTTTTTTATTTCGATGGTCGTAGATACTCTACTTACACCTAACTGGTCAAAATAATCCATAAATTTTCACTTACCTTTTAAGAGCTTTGGTTAAACAACATAAAGTCACTTTTGACGCGATTAGCGTAATTTTACCTTTGCTCTTACCTAATTAACATCATTATGTTTGCTTATTTATTATCTCCTAACGATACCTAGAGATCTTTTGTTAAAGATAAAGCAAAGAATTGTTTTTTATGCACTTGATAAGTAAATAAAATCAACGAATAAGACTAATATTCTCGCCAGTGTTTCAATGTTATAGACAATAAGTGGAATATGATAGCGCTTAGTTATTTCGGCAGATATTTAAATAACTGTGGTATGGTTCTTATGGTAAGTAGGTGCTCACATTTGTTTTTAGCATTTGAACTTAGGAATGTCTTGCCAGTTACTGGTGTACTGCGGACTTAAAAAATGACGCTTCATTTGCCATAAATCTGATTGTCTTTCAGCGGCTAATGTTAGTGTGCCTTGTCCGTACCGATTATTAATCGTATCAAGGCAATCCATTAAAATGGGATTAGCGTTATCAGGACAAAATAAATCAGCTTGCTGAAATGCTCTACTCTCTAATGCAATGGCGCCGACCCCGCAACGATAAAAATTTACACCCGCGATAAAAATATGGGGAAGTACTCTGCTAATGGCTTTAGCAATATCACAGCTATTGTCTGTTGCCACGGGGAACTTATAAACCATAGCTTGTTTGTAAAAAGGTTCATCATGAGGCGAATTTGAGGCAAATATTAATAGTTTTTTTATGAGTGATGACTGTTGCCTTACTTTTTTGGCGACAATTGCCCCATGTGTTGTTAAAGCTGCTTGTAAAGAATAGATATCAACAATACGTTGGCCAAAACTACGGGTCGAGAATATCTCTTGTTTGGCTTCTTTTATATCGTCCCACGTTAAGCAACTCAGCCCATTTAATTCATTAACGGTACGTTCGGTTAGTACACTAAATTGTTTACGCATTACTTTAGGGCATTGCATTGATAGTTGATGAGCGGTATGAATATTTTGTTGTTTTAGGCGTTGAGATATTTTCCTTCCCACTCCCCATACATCATTTACGTCCATCTTTTGTAAAATTCTTTTAGCATTTTGCGCATTATCAATAATGGCAACGCCATTATAACCAGCGAGCTTTTTCGCTGCATGGTTTGCCGCTTTAGCCAAAGTTGAGGTTGTACCAAACCCGACACCAACCGGTAAACGAGTTTCTTTCCAAATAGCACGCCTAATTTCATGCCCGTATTGGTGCCAGTCTTTAATCATTCTGCCGTAATTTTTAAAATGGAGGAATGATTCATCAATGCTGTAAATATATTGGTTGTCACAATACCTTGCGATAACGTTCATCATTTTTTCGCTTAAGTCGGCATATAACTCATAGTTGGAAGAGCGTACTACTACGTCATGTTTCTGTAGCAATGATTTTACTTGGAAATAGGGCTTAAATTTTGGAATACCAAGCTTACGAGCAATAGGGCAAACCGCACAAATGCAGCCATCGTTATTGGTTAAAACAACGACAGGTTTTTTTCTTATACTCGGGTCGAATACTTTTTCTGCACTGGCATAAAAAGACACTGCATCAACTAGTGCATACATGCGGTTAATTCAGGTGCTTGATGATGAAGACGAATAGAGCGAGTAACGATCCCCTCTAATTGAAAGTCATCTTCTGGTTTTATGTTAACAGGTGCAAAATCCTTAGACGCTGATAATAACCTAGCTTGTTTTTTATCAATTAACTTACAAACAAAACAGCCATTGTAGTTTGCTACGACTACATCACCATTTCTGGCTGTTAGCGACCTGTCAACGATGAGTAGGTCACCATCAAAAATACCAACGCCTTGCATGGATTGCCCTGAAGCTTGACCAATAAATGTTGCATTAGGATGTCGAATAAGCAGTTGGTCTAACGATAAACCAAGCTCTTTATATTCGGCTGCTGGCGATTCAAACCCTGAAATACCTGCTTCTATGTAAATAGGAATAACCTTCATTACTCTAAAGTCCACTGTGTTTTTGTACAGTATAGGTTCTAAGTTTATTTTTGAAAAGGATAATTTAAATATCTTAGGGGCTAATGATTACTTTCATTTTTAAATAGAGTCGTTAAAATCAGCCTAGCGTTAATTTACAGGGTTAATTTACATGCATGAAAATGCGAATTCATTAGTGGTACTTGATTTTGAAACCACAGGGCTATCACCAAATAATGGTGACAGAGCAATAGAAATAGGTGCCGTTAGAATTGAAAATGGTAAGGTTACCGATAAATTTCAATCATTAATGACGCCAGGTTTTCGTATCAATAGTTTTATCGAGCAGTACACGGGAATATCTAATCAGATGCTTGCCAAAGCCGAGCCTTGCGAAGAGGTGATGGCGAGGTTTGCCGACTTTATTGGCGACGATAACTTGCTTGCTCATAATGCCTCATTCGATAAAAAGTTTTTGGACGCAGAGCTTAATAGCATTTCTAGAACATATTCAGGGCAATTTATTTGTTCATTGCTGGTATCACGCAGAATTAACATTGCTGCGCCTAACCATAAATTGGGTACGCTCATTAATTATAAAAACATTCCATCGGACGGTGCATTTCACCGGGCATTGTATGATGCTGAGATGACCGCAAAATTATGGTTAACTATGCTTGATGATCTCGACGAGCGTATTAACCATGAGTTTGTCCCCTTTAAATTGATACAAAAGCTATCTAAAACACCAAAGAATGACATAAGTAAACTTTTAGCTAAATGGTAATGAAGCTGGGGGAAGTCGTTTTGACAAATACCAATAGGCGATTATTGGCCGGCATAACATGATCGTCAATTAAGCTAAGACCTGCAGAGTTCGCTAATAATAATATTTCTTCAATATTTCGAATACCGCTATTTATATCTCGGTCTTTAAGCCAAATATCAAAATTAGCGTTGCTTTCACTGGTGTATTTACCTTGATAATTAAAGGGGCCATATATACATACGTTCGCTTTTTTTACTAAGTTTTTCGCAATACCTTCAAAAAATTTAACCACTAATGGCCAACTTATTATATGTAGTGTATTGGCGGTATATAATCCATCAATACGTTGATTATTGCTCGGCACTGGCCAAGTCTTGTGCAAATCAATATCAATGGGTTTTTGTACATTAGGTAAGGCTGTTTCATCTAACCACAAGTTAATACCAGAATGATTTATTGCCAAATCACTGGTTTGCCAAGTTAGGTGGGGTAAGTGCTGACCGAAGAAAACTGCATGTTGCCCTGTTCCTGAGCCAATTTCTAAAACATGGTCAGTTTTTGAGAATACGTTGGTTAAAACGTTTAAAATCGGTTGTTTATTATTTTCACATGCTTGGGAGAATGGTTTACTCATCATATTTTCTTATATTAATTCTTCTGATTTTTGAACGGTAATAACTGCTGGCATTGTTGCTGATACGTTAGCATATGCTCTTGCTCTTGTTGACAAAAGCTTTTAATTGCCTCTTTAAAAGGTGGATGTTTTATCCAGTGGTAGGAGTGCGTTAATACCGGTTCGAAACCCCTTTGAATTTTGTGCTCACCTTGGGTACCAGGATTAAAACTTTGTAGTTTGTTTTGAATACAAAACTCGATGCCTCGATAATAACAAAGTTCAAAGTGTAGGTTATTAACTTTTTTAGTGCAGCCCCAATACCGACCATATAATTGAGAGTCATCGTAAAAAAATAGTGCACAAGCAATATCTTCTTGCTCATTACTGGCAATGATCAATAAAATATTATCGGTCATGCTTGCTAATAATTGTTTAAAAAACTCATAACTCAAGTGGGGTTGATGACCTCTTTTCAAATAAGTGAGCTGATAGGTTAAATAAAAAAAATCGAGGTCTTGTTGGGTAATATCGTTATTTTTTAACAGCCTAATTTTAATGTTTTGCTCAATGACCGACAGTCTTTCTTTACGTGTATTTTTTCTTTTACGCGAAGTGAAGGTACTTAGATAATCATCAAATGTTTTATAGTCACGATTAAACCAATGAAATTGAACGGTATTACGTTGATAAACATCCTCGGGTAAATCTGTCTTTATTTCATCACAATACAATATATGCCAGCTATTAATATTTTCTTGTTGGCAATGCTCAATTAATGGCTCAAATAAGTCATTAATTTGTAGGTGTGAAGAGAGTAATTTATCACTACTCACAGGTGTAAAAGGGATAGTGGCCACTAATTTAGGGTAATAATCTATGCCATTACGTTTAAAAGCATCAGCCCAATCCCAATCAAAAACATACTCGCCCCAAGAATGACTTTTCAAATACATCGGCATAACAGCCGTCACTTCATCGTTAAAGGTTGTAACTAAATGATGAGGCTGCCAACCTTGTTTGACACTTACTGACTGGCTTTTTTCAAGGGCATTAAAAAATTCATAACCAAGAAAAGGACAAGAAGAGTTATTTAACGCTTGCCAATCATGAGCCGTTATTCTGTCAATACTGTTAAGAAAATCAACATTTATGTCAGCATTCAATGGAGTGTTTCTCACAAGCTAATGCTTGTTTATATATCAATAGTGAGTGAAGGGTAACGTCAACAAGAAGGTTATTAAAGAAAATTTATAAAATGAAATGCCTATTTATGATAATTGTGGCTATGCACAATGTTTGAAATGTTAAGAGTAAACTCAGCGTAGAACACTAGAATTAATCGATGAGCGCTTATACAATGCAGTAGAAACGATGAATAAAGGTTGAATGGCTTATGTCTGAGAAAGTAATTAAATTCGAATTTGAAAAAAACAATAAAAACAGTGTTCGATATAAAGAAGTACCTGAAAACGGTATGCCACCTGTTTTAGGATCTATCTACGTGCAAACATGGTTTGCGGGCGATAGTAAAAATATAGAAGTAACGATTAAGACAAAAGACTAAATCGATATGAATAAAATTAAGAGTAAACCATATCCCATTGTTCAGTTGGGCAATGCAGTATTACGAAAAAGAGCGGCTGAGGTTGAAAATATACTTGCAGACGAATGTCAGCAATTAATTAGTGAAATGATGTTTGCGGTATCACAAGCTGGTGGCGTAGGTATTGCCGCCCCACAAATTGATCATAGTGTACGCATTTTTATTATGTGCTCTAAACCCAATGAACGTTATCCTGACGCGCCATTAATGCCACCAACAGCGATCATTAACCCTGAAATATTGCATTATTCTAGCGAGACAGTGAAAGGCTGGGAAGGTTGTTTAAGTGTGCCGAGTATGCGCGGTTTAGTACCAAGACATAGTCAGATAAAGGTGCGTTATTTTGACCAACAAGGTCATGAGCAGCAAAAAGAATTAACAGGGTTTATTGCCCGTATTTTTCAGCATGAATTAGACCATTTGAATGGATTAACGTTTATTGACCAATTAGAGTCGACGAAAGATTTGATCAGTGAAGTTGAGTGGTATCAACAGTTCGCTTCTATAGAAAGTTAACCATAAATACATACTTATAAACGACAACATTGGACTAATAGTCTGTACATTTTACGTGTATTTATTTATCACGATTAAGGTGGCTTAACATAGTCGCTACAGCTTCATTTCGTTGTGTTACATACATAGCGGAAAGATCTGTAATAAGTTCACCTTGATTAACGTTGTCCGATTTCTCTGAGCTTTTCAGTAATAGCTCGACAACATTATCTGCATTTTCAATCGCCATACCATTATCAATTTTATCATTTACAAATTGACGAGTGTGATAAACAAGTTGACGAATATCACTATTATCACGAAGACTATCAATTTTATCTAAATCTTCTGCTTCAACCATAATTCTATTGTTGTCATCAACTTGTGTTAATTGCTCTAAACCCGATCGGGTAATTTGAAAGTAAGCTGACTGTTCGCCCATAGATAATGAATTAGCTGTTTCAAGCATCTTATTAATTTCGGTTTCTTCAATTTCATAATCATCGAGTAAGGTTACAACATCACTTAAGATGCTACGACTCGCTGTTAAATCTTCGCCCTCCATCCATAAAGCATACGAGGGTAAATTGACAAGAGGTTTATCTTTAAGTTTGTCTGCCAAATAGTCGAGTAAATTTGTTGACGTTTTATCATTCAATTCAGGGAGTTTGTCTAATAAACTAGTGCCTAAGTCTTTGTCAAAAGACATAATATTAATTATTTGAGATTGTTGCTCCGTTGAAAACGAATCAACTTTGTCTAAAACCTCAATAATATTATTATTATCATTATCATTAACCACTTGTATAAAACTAGAAAAGTTTTGAATTGATTCGTTTGAGAATTTTGCTGCAGATATGTCGTTTCTATTATAAGTACTATTCTCTATTTCAGACTGTGGGGTAACCGATTCAGCAAGTTGATTTGCTCGACTCAATATACGTGATAAGTCTTCTTTCCCTGTTTCTTTTAGTACATCCATAAAGACATTTAATTTATCTTTCCTTGGGCCGACCATAATCGGTCCCGAGCCATATTCATATTGCGTTTGCATTGTTGATGCATCAAAAACGTTTACCAATTGAGAAAGTTGTTCATCATCAAGTTGTTCTGCTAATGATAAAAAATCCTCATCCATCAAAGCGAATGACTTAAGATTAAAGAAAGTAGTTTCACCTTCCTCATACGTACTTGTGTCAATCAAACTAGCTTGTTGTTCTGGCGATAACCTGTCCAAAATATTATAGATTCTTTCTGCCTGTTCAGCATCGGCCATAAAATAATAACGAGTACTGCTTTCACTATTTTTATCTTGTTTTAAACGATCAGTTGCTTGAGAAGATTGACTAAATATATCGCTAGCAACTTCATCGTCATTGAATGATAAGTTGTCAGCTTCAGACGAAGATATGTGAACTCGAGCAATTTGATTATTAGGTGACGATTGCAAAAAATTTGATATTTGTGAAAAATAATTAATAGGCAGTGACATCCGTATGTACTCAATAGTCCGTTTCATCATTTTATCGGACATATAGATTATTTCTTTAATTATAAATATCGAGTGATTATTCGCTACAAGGAGGCGATGGTTAAACGTGTGGTAAACATTGTTTAAATGTGGAAGTAGCCTTTAATTAAGGTTAAAGGATAAACTAGAAAAGAGGGCTCATTACACAAATGTACTGTCACTATTGTTCGTGATTACGAGACCTTTACAATAGAAGCTATTTACTCATTTTTATTCGTTGTATAATGGTATTTTAAGCATGCCGGATAATACTGACTTGCTCCAACGAGTGAATGCCTTTTGGCATCATAAGACAACCTAATAAGAGCTAAATAACGTAATGAAACCATATTCAAGTATTGCCGAATTAATTGAAACGTTTGAATCGGAAATAGCATCACTTACCGACAAAGTTACTATCTTGAAACAAGAGCCACAGAGCTTTAATGAACAAGTTATTTTTAAATATATTGATACGGCTAGTACAGGTAGAACGAAAGACTATGTAAGATCGTTAGGCGTAAAATCTGAACGTGGCTCATTATTTTCATCTGGAGATGTGAGTAAATTAATAAAAGAGGGAGCTGATGACATTTCACCTGAACTTCTTGCTATAGCGAGAAAAGTCGTCGGTATGAAGAACAAAAACGGTAAACAGCGTTAATAACAACCCTGTTTAAGTTTATACGTTTAGCCGCCTTATAAAATTCAACTTCTGTTTATCTAACGCTAATAGCACGTTAGCTTGCTAAACTGTCTTAGTTAGGCTTTTTATCCCGGTGTTTTCTTTCCCTACAATTATTATAATATTTCAACACACTAGCTTGCTAATACACAAATTCATTCATATGCTTTTCTATTAGGAACAATATAAAAAATAATAGGGTATTGAAATGAGTAAAGTCGTATTGATTGTGGATGACAGTATTGTTTCTCGAATGATGGTTAAAGAAATTGTTAAATCTCAAATACCTGAGGTAACCATTGTCGAGGCAGGGGGAGGAGATCAATGCTTAAGTCAAATAACAACAGAAAGTAAAATTGATATTGCACTTTTTGATTACAATATGCCAGGTATGACAGGGTTAGAGTTGATTTCAGCGGTAGAAAAGTTGATTACGATTCCTAAACGGGCTTTGTTAACTGCAAATATTCAAGATGAAATCAAGCAACAAGCTGATCTTGCCGGTGTTACTTTTTTAAATAAGCCAATTAGTGAAGACGTCATTAGTCACTTTTTAAATAGTTAGGAAGGTATATGAAGGATAAATTATCTCCACTAGAAATTGATGCCCTGACCGAAATATTTAATATAGGTATTGGGAGAGCAGCTAACGCCCTTAATAAGATGGTCTCTCAACCTGTTGATTTAACTATCCCAAAAATCGAAATAGTACCTAACAAAACGGCTAAGGCTAAACTAAACTTCGCTAGCGATATTGAAATCAGTGCAGTAACACAGCGCTTTGAAGGTGACTTTAAAGGGCAGGCTTTATTGATGTTTAGTAAAGAAAGTGGCTTGCAATTAGTGAGTACTTTACTTGGTAATAAATTCCCTGCTGAGGCTTTGTCGGAGCTCGAGCAAGATTCATTAGTTGAAATTGGTAATGTGATTCTAAATGCATGCTTTGGCACTGTAATCAACTTCCTTAAATCATCGATAACAATTGAAATGCCAGAATTTATTCAGGGAGATATTAATAAAGTTTATGTTTATAGCAGTGAAAATGATTGGTCTTTATACATAAAAGTTAAGTTCTCACTGCCACATGAGAACATTGAAGGCTTTATCTCTTTTATTATGGATATTACTTCATTAGAAGTTTTTCAAGAGTCGGTTAGGAAATTTGTTTTTGGCATTTCCCAGAAAAATGAAGGTTAACTCTTTCAATGGATAATATTCCAAAAGATATTCTGTATCACTCCCTGAATGATCTTTCCCTTGGGGTTATCATTATTGATCAAAAACAGCATATTGTTTTTTACAACCAATGGATAAAAGAGCATTCTGCACTATCTGATAATAAAGACGTCGGTTGTAATATTGCCGATGTTTTAGAAGGCTTCAGAGATTCTCGCTTAAGTGATGCATGCGCTGAAGCGGTAACTTTAGGCTTGCCAAGCAAGCTGTCTAATACTTTCAACCCTACACCATTAGCTCTATTTAAAAAAAGACATATTGGTGATAATAACTATCGTATACAACAACAAATATCCATTAAAAACATCAGAATAGGTCAAGCAGAAAGTTTGTGCGAAATTCTGATCCATGATGTTTCTAGTTCAGTAAAAAAAGAATTAATGCTAAAAAAATTAGCCGACGAAAATAAAAAACAACAGCTAAAGGCTGAATTAGCCAATCGAACAAAGTCACAGTTTTTGGCTAACATGAGCCATGAAATTAGAACGCCGATGAACGGTGTTTTAGGTATGTTGAATTTGTTATCTACCACTAATCAAACCCAAGAACAGGTTCATTTTACTCGGCTGGCTGAATCAAGTGCAGATACATTACTTCATATTCTTAATGACATTTTAGACTTTTCAAAAATAGAAGCTGGCAAGTTAATCGTTGAATTAATTGATTATGACTTGCTCAGCAATTTAAGTGACTTGGTGCAGTCACTATCAATGAAAAGCAAAGAAAAACAATTAGAAATTATTCTTGATGTTACAGGTGTTAAGCATCAAATGGTCATAGGAGACCCTGGTAGATTAAGACAAATTATTACTAACTTAGTGGGCAATGCCGTTAAGTTTACCCAAAAGGGAGAGATAATTGTTAAAGCAAAGACAACATTGGATGACAGTGGCAATATTACCCTAACCGTCAGCATTATAGATACCGGTATAGGTATACCAGCTAGTAAGTGTTCAACACTTTTTGACGCCTTTACTCAGGTAGATGTATCCACAACACGAGAATACGGTGGTACAGGTTTAGGTTTATCTATTGTTAAACAATTATGTGAATTAATGGAGGGGGAGATTTCGGTTAGTAGTGTTCTTGGTCAAGGAAGCAAGTTCAGCTTTAATATTCAATTAAAACCAAGTTCAGAAAAACCGGTAAGTCAGCCGAATGTTAATTTAAAGGGGACAAAAGTATTAATTGTTGATGATAACCATACCAATCTTGAAGTACTCAGCAAACAACTTTGTATTTTTGGATTAGAAGTGATTCAAGCCGACAGTGGCAATGAGGCACTAAAGATACTAGACCAATATGATAGTCATTACTTTTCTATGGTTATTATTGATATGCAAATGCCTAAAATGTCCGGCGATATGCTATGTGCTGAGATTAGGAAAATCAAATCACTTGATAATCTTAAATTAATTATGCTTACCTCTATGGGGCAACGTGGTGATGCTCAGCATTTTTCCAAATTAGGTTTTTCAGCTTATCTGCTAAAGCCGGTTGTGATCAAAGATTTGTTGAATACTATGGCCGTAATCATTGATAAGGAACATATGTTGAAAAGTACGGTTCCTTTGGTGACTCGTCACTATATTGCAAGCTTACAAGAAGTAGAAAAGGCGCCCGTTGCCAAAATATTGTTAGTTGAAGATAATCGAATTAACCAACAAGTTGCTTTAGGCATATTAAAGAAATTTGGTCACTCTGTTGATATAGCGGTAAACGGTATAAATGCGATAGAAATTTTAGACAAACAAAGTGAAAATGATCCCTATCAGCTTATTTTAATGGACTGCCAAATGCCAGAAATGGACGGTTATGCAGCTACCGAACATATTAGAAAAAATATGAAGTGCTCGGTTGTATCAACAACTCCTATTATTGCCATGACAGCTAATACGATGAAAGGTGATAAAGAAAAATGTTTGGCATCGGGCATGAATGACTATCTTGCTAAACCTATAAGTTCTAAATTACTTCAAGAAAAAATTAACCATTGGTTAAGTATTAGCAGCTAGTACTGCTAAGTCCGCACGAAAATTAAGTTAAACCAGTATTCCCAACCCCAAGTACGACAGTTTTTATTGAAATAACAATGTCCCTTCAGTTAAATAAATATTCAATCGATCATAAAAAATGAGTGTTGATTTAAGTCATGGGTTAGTTTGAGTGGCTAAGTATTTTGTTATTAAGCTCTAGTTAGTTAAATTTTATATGCGATAACAATGCTTAATTCAAAAAAATAGCCGTCTTATTTGGCCTGCTAAATATTCAGTAAGAGAATTTTTTCTAAAATTAAGTTAACACTTTTGTAATAAAAAATAAAAACCAGAGACTATTACTTTGAAGCTAATAAATAGAATAAGTAACAGTTGGTTGGATTTTGCTTTGCTCTATGCTTACAGCTTACAAATCATTAGCCGTTTGTTTCGGTATAATCAGTCATCAACTATGAGTAACCAATTATGAAAAAAGTTTATACCAACGAAATTAGTTTACTTGTTAGTAATATGAAAAATATTATTGAAGCTCAAGAAATTGAAGTATTTATCAAAAATGAATATGCACAGGGAGCTGTGGGAGAAGTATCTGCTTTTGATACTTGGCCTGAAGTTTGGGTTGTTAATGACACCGACTTTAACCGTGCTATGGAAATCGTGAATTCTTCACAGAGAAGTGACAACACACTAGATTGGACCTGTAAAAATTGTGCCGAAGAAAATGATTCATCCTTTGAAGTGTGTTGGAAATGTCAGAATGAAAATACATAACAAGTGATTCAATACCTGCTAAATAAGAAGGGATAAATGATTTTTATTGAAATAATTTTAAGCCTATTAGGAACCTTACCTGTTAGCAACTTAGGTGAGTCTATGCCTAGGTCAAAGACTTTAACCGCTATGGTTATCATTGGTTTGGCTTTGTTTGGTGGCTTTGTATTCTTTTTATTCCACATGGCAGGAATTCAATAACGCTAATTTAGCATATAACCATTAATTCAATACGAACACCAACAGCTGGCTGTGTTCGTTATACGTTTTCAACACATGGAGTTTTAAAATGAGAAAAGAGTTCGAATTTAATGTAAAAGGGCATAAAGTTAAAATTACTAATTCGTGGCTTCATGGAGCTAAACTCTATGTTGATGGTGATTTTCGTGATTTTGATAAAAGTTTAACGGCAAATGGAAAAACGGCACTTTTATCAGCAAATTTTGGTGAGTTTGGTATTTTAGAGGTTTTCCCTTCAGCACTCTTTACGATAGAAATGGATGCATATTTAATCTCTGGCAATGCAAAACAACATGTTTATAGCTCCCATAAACGCTTGAGTTTAACTGAGCAAAGAACCGCGAAATAGTTACACTGTTGGCCATAAATAGAAAAATAATCGTTGGCTATTCATCTCGATTGTCGCCAACGGGTTATATTAACTTTCAGTAACATCCACCTATAGGTTTATATTTATTTTCATATATTTGATAATCAACCTGGTCAACGAGTTAACTTGAGCTTAACTAAGTGAGTAGTTCTTCCAAGTAAGTGGTTAAAAAATTCATTAAGACTCTAATTCTTCGGTTATGCTGTACATCAGCGTGACATACCAGCCAAAATTCTAGATGAGGTAAGGTAATATCTGTCATCACCTCATTTAATTCATGCCATTGCCCGATGAGATGTTGGTGAGTAATCGTGATGCCAGCCCCTTTTCTCGCTAGTTCAATTTGTAAAGGCAAGAAGTCTGTTTTTAAATAAAAGTCTTTTTCAGAAACCGGTAACCCCAGTTGTTTTATCGACTTTATAAATTGAGAATCTTTGTCGTATCCTATTAAAGTATGCTGATCAATTTCTCGTAAATTATTGGGGTGACCGTGCTTTTGCAAATAGTCAGTACTGGCAACAAAGTTAAGCTCTATATTTGGTAATCGTTTCGCAATTAGTTCTGGCTGAGTAGGTCTAAACATTCTCAAAGCTATGTCAGCATCTCTTTTATGCAAACTTGTTGATTGATTCGAAATGTCTATTTCAACTTGAATTTCGGGATAGCGCTGATTAAATTTAGTAATGGCATCTGGTAAGTAATAGAGGCCAATTACCTCGTTAGCACTGACTCTGACATTTCCTGCTAATGATAATGTTGAGCCGGATGCGGCTCGTATGAAATGTTCAGACGCTTGCTGCATCATATCACTACTTTCTAGTAATTTAGCTCCTAAATCGGTGATCTTTAATCCCTGAGTACTGCGTTCAAAAAGGGTTATTTCCAATTTTTTTTCCAACAAGGCAATTTGACGACTTAATGTCGGTTGTGAAGTATTAAGTGCTTTTGCTGCTTTTGATAAGCTGCCTAACTTTGCTACGGCAGAAAAAACCTGGATAAGCTCCCAAGACAGATGATTCATTTTTTCACTCTATAATCGCTAGCATCAATAATAAATTAGCATACGCTATTCATATTTGAATAGCGACAGGTAGGTTTTTGCTCTTCGCTCTTAATTAACGTTAAGTATACTGGTTTAATCATCTACTAAGAGCCAATGCCCCAACGTTGCTATTTATACGTATTAATGAGGTTTATTGGCTCATAAAAGCTAACCATTGAAGGAAGGTATTATTGTGTTTATAGGTCATTATGCAGTAAGTTTCGCGCTTAAAGCCACCCAGAAAAAAGCATCTTTAGGTTTATTATTTATTGGGGTTCAATTCGTCGACCTCTTGTTTTTCTCGTTAACACTATTTGGCATAGAAAGTTTTAGTCTCATTGAAAACTATACCGAGTCTACACATTTTCAGCTGGAATATATGCCATATAGCCATAGTTTGCTTGCCGTTTTATTATGGTCTGTAGCTATTTACCTTCTATTAAAAGTATTGATAAAAAAAGAAAAGCAACAGAGTGAAAAAATTACCGTGACTATGGCTGTCGCTATAGCTGTTCTTTCTCACTGGTGCTTGGATCTAGTGGTGCATACGCCAGACTTACCATTATTTTTAGATAACACACACCTTTATGGTTTTGGCTTATGGAACAATGCGTTGCTGACTTATATATTGGAAGCAATACTGCTTGTTGGCGGATTGTGCATGTATTTAAAGTCTACCTATAAATCGGGTGTCAATGACACGGGCATTGCTAAGTATGGTATGACATTTTTTGTTATCGTGTTATTAGGTATAAACGTTATAAATATTTTTGGGCCTCTGTCGTTAGAGGACACGACACTAAATACTGCAGTATCGGCTCTTATCGCTTATGGCGTTTTTGCAATGATTGCGTTCTGGTTAGATAAAAAGCGGGTTTGTGTCTAACCACTATATTATTGTCATATGAGCGCTGGCATTATTTTCTGTAGATAGACTTAATAATATCAGCAGTGAGCTTGTTACTTTAGTTGACGTAATAATTTGAAAACATTAAGGTCTATCTCAGTTGTTCGTATAAAACAAAAGGAATTATAAGTGGCGCAGGTACAGTCATTATTTCGATGTATGCTTATATTGTTTTGTTTAATTACAATATTATCGTGCTCTACAACAACAGTGCATGTGAACAAAACTTACCTTAATGAAGCTGAATCAAAAAGAATTAAAAGTGAGTTGGAAAGAAAAGGTTTTAATGTTGAATTTAATGATCATTTATATCCAAATGATGTACTTTCAACAACCATTTTATATTCTCCATTCTTAACCGAAGTCTCAGCTGTAGACAATGTTGGAGATACACTTTCTGAGCTTGGATACGATATCAAAAATATAAATTCATTAGTCGTTTCTAACCACTGGTACACAAAAAACACTATGGGTTTATATATTGTTCCTAATGAGGTTGTACCAAATGATGGCAAAAATATTAAAGATATTGCTAATCAATATAAGTCATTAAACTGCGATACATTTATTGAGTTAAATCTGAAAAAGAACGGTGAATTCCTGTATAGCAAAAAAGGTGAAATAGCTGTATCTGGAAAGTGGTCGTTAACACAATATCCGTATATTTCATTAGAAATGTCAGAGCCTTATTTTGACGTTTATTTTGAAATTAAAAAAAGCAAAAGAACTGATCAAATCAGTCATGTAGATATCACAGAACTTCACCCTATTAATCGTGAAAATGTTATTTCGCCCTGCACATTAACGTATGGTGTTAGGTTATAGGACAAATTACTTATAACCGATTGGCGAAAAGTCGTTCTTGATTATCATCTTATTTGTGCAAACAACTTTTGGATATTCAGTGAACAATAACTTACTTAACTGGTTAAATATCGTTATAGGTTTTGTAAATCCAGTAAACGAGCTTGTTAACTTAACGGCAATAGTGCGCTTAATTACTAACGTAAGTCGAAATTATTTTGGCAACAGAACCATCGTTAATTCGCTCTGCTAAGGCTTGCTCAAATTGATCAAATAGGTGGAGACAAGATGAGTTCTTTGAAAATGAAATTCGCACAGAATAATAATTAACAGGCGTGCTTTGCATAACAACATTTTCATTTTCTTTTTGTATTAAATTGGGCTGGGCAGAGTATTGCGCCAATAATACATAATCTACACGCTCTTTATTTAACATTTTAAATATTTGCTGGTGAGTATTCACTTCTATTAAATCAATATTCTGACTGTATTTTTTAAATGCTTGACCCAAGGCCATACCTCTTGGCATAGCACCACGTTGTTTTTTAAGATCGTCCCATTTGTTGAAGATAAATGGCTTTGTTTTTAACGTAAAAATATTTAAACTTTCACGTGCTATTTCTGTCGACATAACTAATTTTTTAGCTCGTTCTTCAGTCCAATAGTTAGCCACTAATATATCAATACTTCCTTGATTTACTTCTTCCATAGCTCTAATCCAAGGTAAGCCAAATTTATATTTTATTGGTAAATTGAGATCTGCAAAAATCAAATCGACAACATCAAATCCAATACCCCTATGAATGTTTTTATCGTCTAAATATGAATAGGGGAACCAGTTATTCGCACCTGTAACAACTGGGATTTGACAATCTGGGGATACAGTTTCAGCAGACGATACTTTGGAAGATAAAAGAGCTGTAATTGTTATGAGAAAAACTATTTTTTTCAAGAATGAGTAATAAAGCAAGATAATTAGCCGCAGTTTTTATGTGTTAAATATGATGATTGGATTTTAATGTAGAAAGTTTTAATGACTAATTATCCAGTATAACAATTCTATATAAAACAACAATAGAATAGCTTCTCAAGAATCCTTTAGTGCATGTGATTGAGAAGAGCAATAATACAAATACGATTGTTCGCTTTATAGTCATAAGTTGTAACAATTTAAATGGTTTACTTCTTTATTATTTATGCATCAAATAGGGCATAAATATCATTTCCATTTAACGATGGAATTCACCACCTACTTAGGACAAATAAATAGCATGATTAAAACAAAATTACTTTCAATGACGTTTGCGGTTCTCACCTGTATTTTATCAACACTTAGTTATGCTGAGTCTGTAACAGGTAAAGAATACCAAGCAGTGGTCGAAACCGCTTACAATTACTTTAATGGAGCAGCTAACGGAGATCAGAAACTTCTTGCTAAGGCTTTTGATCTAGAGTTTGGCCATGTAAAAATGATTACTGTTAGCAAAGAAACAGGAAAAGAAATCATTAGAACCGTGCCGTTAAAAGAGTTTTCTGGTTATTTCAAAAAAGCGACTAAAGACAAATGGGCCGCGAATATTCTCTCTGTGGATATAGTTGATGACAAAATGGCGATGGTGAAGCTTGATTTTGATACACCAAAAACACATTACACTGACTACCTTGTAATGTACAAACGAGAGAATGAATGGCGTATTATCAATAAAACATTCATCGCAAATAAAAAATAAGAGATACAGTGAAATAAAAAACTGAAGCGAGAAATAGACAGTTGATTGCTCTTATTACGTATAACGATTTAGGTTGTAATCTTTGTGTTTGAATCGACGTATCATTATTAATAGTGTGGTGTGTAATTGAAAAATATAATCCCAGTAGATGTTACTAATGCAATATTTAATATTAGCGACAGTAATACCATTTCAGCGTGTTTATTTAGCGATGAGGTCCCCCAAATAAATTCAGGCTTTAATGTCGGTATTATAACAATGGAAACCGATCCACCTCATGACGGAGAAATTCACTTCGATGGCGACGAAATTATTCATGTAATATCAGGCGTGCTTAAAGTGGAAAGCGATTCAAATCCAAACAAGAGCTTACAGTTAAACGCTGGTGATAGTTGTATTATAAAGAAGGCGGAATGGCATAAGATTTATGTGATTGAAAAAGCTAAATTAATATACATAACACCGGCAACCAATAATGAACACCGAACTAAATAATTAACCTGACACGCAAATTAATAAAACACTTAACGTTAACTAGATTGCGTTGCACATTTTAGCAAACTATTACTTAGCCTTTTATGACAATGTTATTTACACATTATTTAAAGGTAAAGTTTAAAGATACAATTTGGAGTTAATATGGACATTACGGATTTACCCTTCGGAACAACTAACTGGAATGAAATTACGCCTACTGAACATAAAGGTGAAACAGGAGTCGCATTTTGGCGAACGAAAAATTTTGGAAATATGCGAGTTAGAATTGTCGAATATACAGAAGGTTATTTAGCTGACCATTGGTGCTCTAAAGGCCATATTTTATTTTGTTTGGAAGGTGAATTACAGACAGAGTTAGAAGATGGCCGTAATTTCACTTTAACCCCAGGAATGAGTTATCAAGTTGCAGATAATGCCGAAGCACATCGCTCTTCAACCGATACTGGTGCCAAATTGTTTGTTGTTGATTAGGAAGTAGGTCACATTACAGCTTTAACCATGAGCAAAAGGTAATTTAGCGCTTAATGAGAGGAGAAATATGATTTCAATTAAGACATTAGAAGGGGATGTTAAAAGCTGCTCTCATTGCTCAGAGCATTTACCTTTGGGCCCTCGACCAATAATACAAATTGATACCAGCTCTAAAATATTAATAGCAGGTCAAGCCCGGGTAAGAAAGTTCATGAAACTGGCATTCTATTTAATGATGCCAGTGGAGACAGATTACGAGAATGGTTAGGTGTTTCCAAGGACGTTTTTTATAATCCCAAAGACTTTGCAATATTGCCTATGGGATTTTGTTATCCCGGAAAAGGAAAATCCGGCGACTTAGCACCGCGGACAGAGTGCGTATTGAAATGGCGAAATACAATACTCTCGTCATTAAAACAAATTCAACTAACGTTAGTTATTGGGCAGTATGCTATGGCTTATCACTTGCCTGAAGAAGGTAAAAACCTTACTGAAATTGTAAATGACGGGGAAAAATATTGGCCTCATACCATTCCATTGCCACACCCTAGCCCAAGAAATAATTTATGGTTAAAACGTAATCCTTGGTTTCATCGAGATCTGTTACCTAAGCTTCGAAGTAGAGTGTTTGATGTGCTTTCAAAGACAGGTTGAAATCGATAATAATATAGCTAACTCTGTTCGCTATACATCAATATTACTGATGTTTTATATGCTTTACAGATAAGCACTAAGGTTATTTCAAAGTCTTATTGGCTGGCGTATTATTATATGTTCTTCATTTATTCTTAAATATCTCATTGTCTTGGGGAAAACTTATGAAACAATCATCGAACTGTGTTAATTTAAAATGATAATTCTATTTAGTAAGAAACTTGGAAAATGACATTATGACAAGGATATTTAACTACCAAATAATTTCAATTTTGGTAATGCTCACTTGTTTTTCTAGCCAAGCACAGAATATAAACATTCAGATAAATGATATCGACAACAAAGCACTTCCGAATATAGTGGTGTATTTAGAACCTGAAAATAAAGCCATACTCACCAAAGACGAATTATCAGTCAGACCAATTGCAACGATGGATCAAGTGAATCGTCAATTTAAGCCTCATATTTTAGTCGTTAATAAATCAACTAAAATTAATTTCCCTAATTCAGATAAAATAAAACATCATGTTTATTCTTTTTCACCAGCCAAAACTTTTGAAATAAAGCTTTATAGTGACGAAAAATCTGCGCCCCTTTTGTTTGAAAAGGCCGGGGACGTGACATTAGGTTGTAACATACATGACTGGATGCTTGGTTATGTTTACGTGGTTGATACGCCTTGGTTTGGCACAACAGATGAAAAGGGTAAAATAAAATTTGACATACCTGATGGGAAATACACGCTAAAAATATGGCATCCTTTATTCCAAGATATAGACCAATCTTTTAGCCAAATAATAGATGTCACAAGTGACAATAAGTTAACGATTAAGCTAAAAGAAGCAATGAACCCTAGATATTCAGCATACGAAGAAGACGATGAACTAGATGAATATTAACTTTAGATCATTACAAAATCGCATCTTAATGCGATTTATATTTTTATTGATGATCACGATAACGATTATTTTATTTGTTACTTTAGAGAAAACTTATCGGCATTCTGAAAGCCAAATAAACAAACAGTTCTCTACCGCTGAGTCAGTATTTTTCGATAAATTAACGAATCACAGTAGAGCACTATATCGCGGCCTTTCAACCATTAGTAAAGACTTCGAGTTAAAAAAATTAGTGAATGGTGCAGAAAACGATCCTGATTCTTTATTAAGTGGTTTGAACAATCATCAGCGGCGTATAAAAACCGATTTCTCTGCCGTATTATCCAATGATGCTAAAACTATAGTGAGTAATATATCCTCTTCTTTCACGACTTGGCCGGTTGAAAAAATAAGACAAACGGGGGTTAATATTCTCGTCTTAAATGATACCCCTTATCTCGTTAGGGCGGTGCCAATTCGGTTAATTGAATCGTCATCGAAAATTAGAGCATGGTTAGTCATGGGAATAAAAGTCAAAAAATTGATTAACAATGACTTGAAAGAAATTCTAGGCTTTGATGTGACAATAATGCTTAATCAAATAATTGAAATTTCGACATATTCGCTATTAAACAACCAAGAAAAAAAGTTAGCGTCTCAACAATTCATTAAGGAAATACTAAGCACTGAGAAGAAAAGTATCAGTTTTCAAGGTGAGTCCTTAGCGCTATATCAATTTGTAATAAATAATAATGATAGCGAAAAACTTACCGCTATATTCACTATTGATAAAGATCTCGCTTTCATCAACTTTACCGATTTGGCATCTCAACTCATTTTAGTTATCTGTATTATAATGTTGCTCACAGTGTTCCTGTCATTTCGGTTTTCAATTTCCATTGCAACACCCTTGAAAAACTTAGTCAATATTGCTCATAAAATTCAGTATGGAAATTACGCCGAAATAACCCATGACGCACGTGTTTCAGAAGTTAATAAACTTTCTTTTGCACTTTCCAATATGCAAAGTGCGATTCAAGAACGAGAAGAAGATAATCATCAACTTGCTTTTTATAGCGCTTTAACGGGGCTTCCTAATCGAAATCATTTTATTCGAACAATGAATGAACTCATAGAAGATGCTACCCAACAGTTTGCAGTTATTCTAATGGATATAGATCGTTTTAAAGAAATTAACGATACTTTAGGTCATGAGTATGGCGATCAAGTCTTGCAAGCTATTGCAAATAGACTTGAGGAAAGTTTAGTGCAAGGCGCCTACGTTGCTTATCTAGAGGGTGATGAATTTGCTATGTTATTACCTTGCCAAAAATCAGTGAAAGCAGAGTTATTAGTTGACCCCATTATTAAAGTTTTTGACCAATTTTTTGAAATTAATAACATTCAGTTAGATGTATCAACCAGCATGGGTATAGCCATGTACCCTGAAGACTCTATTAAAGCTGATGGCCTAATGCAGTTTGCTGATATTGCTTTATATGTTTGTAAAGATAAACATAATAACTATGAATTATATAATTCAGAACTTAATACCCATTCTGTATTACGTTTAAATTTAATGTCAGAGTTACGCAGTTCACTCGAAAATGGCCATCTACAATTGCATTATCAACCACAAATAGAGATTGCAACTAATCAGGTTAAAAGCATTGAATGTTTAGTGCGTTGGCAGCATCCTGAACATGGCTTTATTTACCCCGATGACTTCATTCCATTAGCAGAACAAACAGGCAATATTCGATATTTAACAAAATGGGCTATCGAAGAAGCCTTAAAACAATACAATAAATTAAAAGATAATGGTTTCCATATACATATGGCAGTTAATATTTCTGCCATTGATTTAACAGACTCAGACTTGGTAGCGTTTGTTAAATTCGCACTTGAAAAACATAATGTAGTACCGAATATGTTGATGTTGGAAGTGACTGAAAGTGCCATCATGTCTGATCCTGAAAAAGCAATTACCGTTTTGAATAAGCTAAAAAATATGGGGGTGCAGCTCTCTATTGATGATTTTGGTACCGGTTATTCTTCGATGGAACAACTAAAGCGAACTCCCGTAAATGAACTGAAAATTGATAAATCCTTTGTTCTTGAACTAATATCAAGTAATGAAGATGCCATTATTGTGAAGTCGATCACCGACTTAGCGCATAACTTAGGTTTAAGTGTTGTGGCTGAAGGGGTTGAAAATAAACAAAGCCTCGAAATATTACATAAAATTGGAGTTGAAACAGCACAGGGTTACTACATTAGTAAAGCCATACATGCTGATGATTTTTTGCCTTGGTTACTTAATTATGAAAATAGCAATGTTTAGTCAACGATATATAAATATATTTGTCATACTCTTGTGCTTAAGTTGTTCGTCGAATGCGCGAGAAATAGAAATAAAAGGCTTAATTGAAGCAGGATATGTGAAAGCCGATTATGACCAGCCTTGGTTAAATAGTTGGATGGACGAGGGCGTTGGTATACTTCGATTTAACGATGACGATAAGTTCATGTTAACGCAAGGTGTTATAGAAGTCACCGGTGACTTAATTTCAGATATTAGTTTTGATCTTGTCGGTAATTATACCCCCGACGGTGAAAAAAACATTGGCTTAACAGAAGGTTATTTAACTTACTCGCCATTGAGTAAAGGCTTAAGACATAAAGTAAAGTTTGGCATGTTTTATCCGCAAATGTCTCTCGAGAATGTGGCTACTGGCTGGACGAGTCCTTATACATATAGCTTTTCGGCAATTAACTCTTGGATTGGAGAAGAGCAAAGAACCCTTGGTGCCCAATGGTCAATAACACGTAGCGGTAGACAATATAACAGTCCCCACAGTTTTACAGCCTTAGCTTCTATATTCAAAGCTAATGATGGTTTAGGAAGCTTATTAGTTTGGCGTGGCTGGGCACAGCATAATAAGCAAACTCTTTATAATGAAAAAGTTTCGTTTGCCAATTATTTTGGTTTACAAGAGCATCCCATCGATACGCCAAACGCTGTTGAACCTTTCATCGAAACAGATGGTGATTTGGGATATTACTTAGGTCTTCATTGGCGTTACCTAAAGCAAACGGACGTGCGAGTTTATTATTATGATAACAGAGGTGATCCGTTCGCTATTGAAAAAAATAAACAATACGCTTGGAAAACTCGATATTATTCCGTTTCAATGCAGCATAAGTTTTCAAAGAACTTTAGGGTTTTAGCCCAATGGTTAGATGGAGATACTGGCATGGGCAGCCAAGAAAATGGTGTGTTTACCGATATTTCTTCATGGTATGTACTGTTAAGTTATAAAATAGGGTCTCATAGACTTTCTTTACGACACGACCAATTTAAAGTAGAAGAAACCGATATAAATATATACGACCCTAACGACAGTAATGGCGACAGTATTACTTTGGCTTGGCGTTATGATTTTGATAAAAACTGGAATATTGGTGCCGAGTTTATTAAATCAACTTCTTATAATGAAAATAGAACCTTATGGAAATATTGGGCGCCGGAGCATACTCAAAAACAATACATGGCAATCGTACAATATAGGTTTTAATTTCGTATGGTGCTTTATCCTTAAATATTAGAGAAGCTAACAATTGAATCGTTTTAACTTTCACACAATACAAACTTGCTGTACTTTAATTCTGCTTAATAAAAGGCTATTAACTCACTATAAAAGTTAATTTAAGTTAATCAAAATCGAAAAGCTGCCGATATAATAAATATCAGAAGTTAATTAAGGTATTCAGATGAAAGCTAAATTAGAAGTAAACGCAATCAAATTAGCCCAAAAGTATATGGATACAGAAGTTGCTCAGCAATGCATTCACTTTAATAAAGACATGTTAAGAAAGTTAAACGAAAAAGCATTAAATAGAGCATTTCAACTGGATAGAGCACGCACATAAAGTAACTGGAGGAGGTCACTGATTTTTATAAGCCGTGCCCTTGCCAACAACGAACGACTATTCTATAAAAGACATTAGATCTTATTTTCTCTGCAAGTCATTTTAATCAATAAAAGAGAATATTTTTTAAATAAAGTAAACCCTCACAATGACGAACTTAGAGCTGATAAGTAACTCAGTTAATATTATATTTCTGATAAGATTTTGAATCGAGTAAGAATGTACCAACCAATAAACAAATGAAAAAAGTACTCCTGTTCATTGCCATTATTTTAGCTCTTTCTGTTATAGGAATAGGGTATTTACTTGTATCATTTTCACCTCCAGAAAATGCCATTTACAACGTATCATCAACAAAATTACCAACTAACTCTCCTAATTTTGAAATATATATTCAATCGACGAAACAATGGCTTTCCCAAAACCGTGAGTTTGTCACCGATAACAAAGCCCAAGAGCTAATGGCCAATATGCCGTTTGAGATAAAAGCGAAGAATAAAGGAGGACTAAGACGTGGCATCTTATTAGTTCATGGCCTTGGTGATTCGCCGTATTCGTTTATTGATATTGC